>Ga0310696_10000215_pt1 | contig 97024 bp, 63 predicted proteins | sample AusTroGonzalo_MG_4_FD_203885 | JGI IMG/M metagenome (GOLD analysis project Ga0310696, IMG submission 203885) | Bovine rumen microbial communities from tropical cattle in Woodstock, Queensland, Australia - Gonzalo_02 (v2) (version 2) | ecosystem: Host-associated > Mammals > Digestive system >...
TCCGCAGAATCTTGGAGATTAATGACTAAGTAAATCTTATTCCTTTCCCACTTCTGTTTGAAAAATTAATAATCACTTTTACTCCATAAAAATAACATTTATTTTTACGCAGCAAATATAGGATGACATCTCATTTTTTGGCGGACAACAATATAATACAATCAAGCCCTCGCTAAATCGATCTTTCAACAAGAACGTTTTTTAGTAGGTCAAAATTTCATTTCCAGTTTCAGTAATCAGTATCTGGTGTTCCCATTGTGCCGATGGCTTGAGGTCCTTGGTGACGACGGTCCAGTCGTTTTCCTCAATAAAGATTTCCTTTTTGCCCATGTTAATCATCGGTTCGATGGTGAAAGTCATGCCAGGGATGATAAGTTCCTCGGTGCCGCGCTTGCCATAGTGCAGAATCTCTGGTGGCTCATGAAACTTCACGCCACAACCATGTCCACAAAGTTCGCGTACAACAGAATATCCATTTTTTTCTGCATGCTCTTGGATTGCAGCACCAACATCACCAAGTCTTGCCCAAGGTTGCGCAGCGGCTATTCCTATTTCAAGGCACTCTTTAGTTACTTTTACAAGCCGTTTGCACTCCTCACTTACGTCACCTATCATAAACATTCGTGAAGCATCCGAAAAGAATCTATCATATATTGTTGATACATCTACATTTACAATATCTCCATTGCGAATAAACTCTTTTTTACTCGGTATTCCATGACAAACTATTTCATTACGAGAAACACAGCAACTCTTCGGATATCCCTCGTAGTGAAGAGGAGCAGGAATAGCACCGTGCGAGGTAGTGAATTCGTAAACCATATCATCAACATCCTGGGTTGTTATGCCCTCACAGATATTTTCAGAAATGTAGTCGAGCAATGCAGTATTTATCTTTGCGCTTTCGCGGATTCCTGCTATCTGTTCATCGCTGCGAATTACCCTTAATGGAGGTATCTTATAACCTTTTGACCTATATTCTTTAATTTTATTCCGCAACTCAATTGGAAGTAACGGAGCATAATCCCTTTTTGACATTTCTTATTTTTTTTACAAAAATACAAAGATTTCAAATTTTTAAATTACTATTTCTTGCAAATCTCTGTAATGTTTCTTTTATTATCTACAAAGAAGGGCAACCATTCCTGATTACCCTTCAGCTATCCTCGTGTTCAAATTACCTTCTATTTTTCAAGAACTCAAGCGACTTGTTCATCAGCTTGTACATAATAGTATCGTCCTGGACGATTGGAACTTCCTTGCGGAAATCCTTTACAAACTCCTGAATGAATGGTGACGGCTTGAGTGGCTCGCGGAAATACAATGCCTGACTTGCAGCAAAGCACTCGATAGCAAGCACTCTCTCCACGTTTGCAACTACGCGCAGAAGTTTTGTTCCGGCGTTTGCGCCCATACTTACATGGTCTTCCTGTTCGTTGGACGACGACAGCGAGTCGACGCTTGCTGGCATACACAACTGCTTGTTCTGGCTGACGATAGATGCTGCAGTATATTGCGGAATCATAAAGCCGCTGTTGAGACCTGGCTTTGCAACCAAAAATGCCGGCAAACCTCTGTCACCGCTTATCAGACGGTATATACGACGTTCGGAAATGCTACCTATTTCGGCCATAGCGATTGAAAGGAAGTCCATGACGATTGCCAGAGGCTGTCCGTGGAAGTTACCGCCACTCAATACGAGGTCGTCATCCGGGAAAACCATAGGATTGTCGGTAACCGAATTGATTTCGGTCTCCACAACGCTTGCAACATAGTCCCAAGCATCCTTCGATGCACCGTGAACCTGCGGAACGCAACGGAACGAATACGGGTCCTGAACGGTTGTCTTTGTCTGCTTCTGCAATTCGGAGCCAGAAAGATATGCGCGAATGTTCTGTGCAGTCTTAATCTGTCCCTTGTGCGGACGAATGGTGTGAAGATTCTCGGTGAACGGGTCTGCAAGACCGTTGAAGCCTTCGAGCGACATTGTTGCGATGATGTCAGCGTTCTTCAAAATCTTACGACCACGGAGCAAAGCGTCGATAGCGTGCGAAAGCATAAACTGAGTGCCGTTGATGAGAGCAAGACCTTCCTTCGATTTCAGGCGGAGAGGTTCCATATCGAGTTCGTGGAGAACATCGGCTGATTCACGCTTCTGTCCCTTGTAGTAAACCTCTCCCATTCCGAGCATTGCAAGGGTTATGTGAGCCAACGGAGCCAAGTCGCCCGATGCACCAAGCGAACCAAGTTGATATACAACTGGAGTTATGCCCTTGTTGTAGAAATCAACCAGACGCTGAGCCGTTGATACGCAAACGCCCGAAATACCATACGACATATTCTTGACTTTCAAGAACATCATAAGGCGGACAATGCGCTGCTCAACTTCTTCGCCCATACCGCAGGAGTGCGACTTGATAAGGTTTTCCTGAAGTTGCTCAAGTTCGTTTTCCGAAACCGAAGTGTTGCACAACGAACCGAAACCGGTAGTAATGCCGTAAATCGGTTTTTCGCGGTTCTTCATCTTCTCGTCCAAGTAGTTGCGGCAATGTTCGATGTTCTTTATTGCCTCTTCCGACAAGGCAATTTCGCATCCGCTTTCGATGATTTCTTCTAATTTGTCAAGCGTTAACCTCTCTGTTCCAATGTAATATGTTTTCATTTTAATATTTTTTGCTTTTGTTTTTATCTGTTCTTGTACATTTGTTCGTAATACTTTGCATAGTCGCCCGAAACTATCCTGTTGAGCCACTCCTCGTTAGCCAAGTACCAATCAACTGTCTTTTCGATGCCTTCCTCGAACTGCAAAGATGGCTTCCATCCAAGTTCTGTCTGCAACTTAGTAGAATCGATGGCATAACGCAAATCGTGTCCTGCCCTGTCGGTAACGTAGGTTATCAACTTTTCGGAAGTTCCCTTTTCACGACCGAGTTTTCTGTCCATCACTTCGCACAACTTCTTGATAAGTGCAATGTTGGTCCACTCGTTGTTGCCACCTATATTATATGTTTCGCCATTCTTACCATTGTGGAAAATGCAGTCGATTGCACGTGCGTGGTCGATGACGAACAACCAGTCGCGAACATTAAGCCCCTTGCCGTAGATAGGAATCGGCTTGTTGTTCTTTATATTGTTAATTGACAACGGGATAAGCTTCTCCGGGAACTGGTTGGGACCATAGTTGTTTGAGCAGTTCGACAGCACAACATTCATTCCAAAAGTATGATGGTAAGCGCGAACAAGGTGGTCGGAACTTGCCTTTGATGCCGAATATGGCGAACGTGGCGAGTATGGAGTTGTCTCCTTGAAGAAGCCTTCGTTTCCTAGCGAACCGTAAACCTCGTCGGTGGAAATGTGGTAGAAACGCTTATTGTCGTAGTCTCCTTTCCAAAAGTCGCGGGCAGCAGTCAGAAGGTTTGCCGTACCGACAAAATTGGTGTAGATGAATTCCAACGGATTGGTAATGCTACGGTCAACGTGGCTTTCGGCAGCAAGATGTATTATTGCATCAGGCGAATACTTTGCAAACAGCGACTTTATTGCTTCGTAGTCAACAATATCAACCTTTTCGAACTTATAGTTAGGAGCGCTTTCAACGTCCTTCAGGTTTTCCAGATTGCCGGCATACGTCAGTTTGTCAACGTTAACAATTTGATATTCTGGATATTTATTCACAAATAACCTCACTACGTGCGAACCGATGAAACCGGCACCACCTGTTATAAATATAGTCTTCTTCATCTATTAAAATTTTTTAGAGCGCAAATTTAAAAATTTTTCTTTTTATATGAAAAAGAAAAAGTGTCAGTGGCTACGCCGTTTGAATGTTTCACGTTTCTATGGCTTCGCCGTTTGAATGCTTCGCGTTTCTATGGCTTCGTCGTTTGAATGCTTCGCGTTTCTGTGGCTTCGTCGTTTGAATGCTTCGCGTTTCTGTGGCTACGTCGTTTGAATGCTTCGCGTTTCTGTGGCTACGCCGTTTGAATGTTTCACGTTTCTATGGCTTCGCTGTTTGAATGCTTCGCGTTCCTGTGCCTACGGCGTTTCTAAGTTTGCTTGCGCGAGCTAAAGGTTAACTTCGTTGAGGGCTACTTGTGCTGCGATGCGCTGCGATGTACTGAGCGAAGTCGAAGCAAGCGTAAGTCGAAGCGAGCGCAGTCGAAGTACGCCGTTCTATGGCTAAAGCCGTTTGGGTGTTTCTGAGTTTCTAAGTTTCACGTTTCTGGGTTGCTTGCAACGTCGCTACAAATTATCCATTATTTTAGGTTTGCGGTTCAGAAATATTTCTTATATTTGCCATCCCTAAATAAAAATTTCAAACAAATTAAAAAACAAATAAAATTATGAGTGAAATCACAAAATTGAATCCACAGGGTGTATGGAAGAATTTCTATTCACTGACACAGATTCCTCGTCCATCGAAGCACGAAGCAAAAGTTGTGGCTTTTGTTAAGGAATTTGGCGAAAAGTTAGGTCTCGAAACAGTAGTCGATGAAATCGGCAACGTAATAATCCGCAAGCCTGCAACTCCGGGTATGGAAAACCGCAAGGGTGTTATCCTTCAAGGTCACCTCGACATGGTTCCGCAGAAGAACAACGAGAAGGTTCACGACTTCACTAAGGATCCGATTGAAACCATCATCGATGGCGAATGGGTACGCGCAAACCAGACTACCCTCGGTGCCGACAATGGTATGGGTTGTGCTGCTGCAATGGCAGTCCTCGAATCGAAGGACCTCGTTCACGGACCAATCGAAGCACTCTTCACAATCGACGAGGAAACCGGTATGACTGGTGCTAACCACCTGAAGGCTGGTATGCTCAAGGGCGACATCCTCATGAATCTCGATTCCGAGACCGAAGGCGAACTTTACGTAGGTTGCGCAGGTGGCGTTGACGTAAATGTTACCATGAAGTACGACGAATGCGCTGCTCCTGCTGGCTACACTGCTTATCGTATCGACGTTAAGGGATTGAACGGTGGTCACAGCGGTATGGACATCAACATCGGTCGTGCAAACGCCAACAAGCTCCTCGTTAGATTCCTCAACCACTGCCTCTACAAGACCGATATGCGTCTTGCTGAAATCAAGGGCGGTGACATGCGTAACGCTATCCCGCGTGAGGCTTATGCAATAGTTCTCATCGCTAATGCTGACTGCGCTAACTTCGAAGCAGAAGTTGCAAGATTCGACGGTTACTACAAGAGCGAATTCGCTGCTACCGAAAAGGGCATTGCTCTCTGCGCTGCAAAGGTTGCTATGCCTGCAAAGGTTGTCGAAAAGGAAATCGGAGAAAAGATTATCAAGGCTACATTCGTATGCCCTCACGGCGTAGTAAGAATGAGCGACTCTATGCCTGGCTTGGTTGAAACTTCGAACAACTTGGCAATCGTTGAGTGCAAGGACGGCAACTTCTCAGTTAAGTGCCTCACCCGTAGTTCGGTAGAATCGGCTAAGAAGGGTACAATGTACAAGATTGGTACAGTATTCGACCTGATTGGTGCAAATGTTGAATTCTCGGGTTCGTACCCAGGATGGAATCCTAACATGAACTCGCCAATCCTCAACACAATGAAGGAATGCTACAAGCGTCTATTCAACGAGGAAGCAAAGGTTATGGCTATCCACGCTGGTCTGGAATGTGGTCTGTTGGGCTTCGTTTATCCAAACTGGGATATGATTTCGTTTGGTCCGACCATCGAACATCCGCACTCACCGGTTGAGAGAGTAAATGTTGCTTCGGTTGAGAAGTTCTGGAAGTTCTTGGTTGAAACCTTGAAGAATGTTCCTGTAAAGTAAGAATTGAATGATTTGAATAAAAAAGGCGGAGAAATCCGCCTTTTTTGTTAGTCTTAAAACAAGAAATGAATAATACATGCATCCGTTTCTTGTTATTCTGTTGTTCACTATTTATAGTATTGAGAAAGAACTGGTCTGACAGGGAATCCGCAACTACGACCACAATATGTAGTAACTGTAGTATTTTCAGAAGAAAATTCTAAAAGATAAGCCTTACTATAATTTTCACTATCTATAGAACTTGACCAATAATCACCGTATTCTCCAGACTCTGAAAAACCCTCATCTGAGTAATGTCCAGCTGCTGGAATAAATATTGAATTGCCATTGGGACCTGTAAACAATTTGCCATATACTCCATTTATGCTAGTCCAAGTAGTTGTACAATTGGTAACTAATTCTGTTGCTTCATTGTATGTAGGCATTCTCCAATAATATCCCCAGTAGTAGTAAGCAGCATCGGCACTTGCTGGAAGAGTTGCTGGGTTATCTGAATATGTATAGTTGCTGCTGTTGTAATCGCTTTTATTATAAGTTTCACCCCAAGCGAAATAGTAGCCGTAACTAGTTGGAGAACTTGCTCCAATATTGCAGGTTGCCCATTTTGTGCCAGATGGAAGTCCGAGGTCAACATAGCCATAATCGTTTGCATATCCAGTTGGATCGCTATAAGACGAGGAAGAAGAAGAGGTAGTTGTAAACGATCTTACCTCGCCATATCCTGTTCCTGCACTATTGGTAGCGTATGCCTTATAATAATATGTGGTATTGGGGGAGAGGGAGGATAGACTTGCATAGAATTCACTATAGCTAGAATATGATGGGGCATTGTTATAAAGGTTGCTGGAGCTTGTGCCCCACATGAATCCTCGAGAAGTTATTTCGGCACCGCCATTGTTGCTTATATAGCCATAAATTATCGCACTCGAAGAAGTAACGGATGAAGCTTCGTATGTGTAAACAGTCGGATTTGAAATTGAACCAGAACCAGATGAAGTTGTAAACGACCTTACATCTCCATATCCTGTTCCTGCACTATTGGTAGCGTATGCCCTATAATAATAGGTTGTGTTTGGTTCAAAGTTGCTTATTGTGGATGTAAAACTATTGTTTCCATACAAAGTCGAAGATATTTCCATCGTTAGGTTGCTATAATTTGTACCATATTGGAATCCGCATGCAGTAATGTTTGCGCCGCCGTTATTAGCCACATAGCCTTCAAATGTTGCAGCATTAGCTGTAATGTTTGTAGCACTATTTGTTTGTACTGTCGGTTTTTCAATTCTGGAGTGGACAGGTCGTATGGTCATTCCGTAGAAGCGATTTTTGTATGTAGTAGATGAGTTGTTATTGTTTTGCTGGAATGAACGGCAGTAAGCATTTTCGTAATAATAGTCAGTATATAATGAACTTGTCCAGTAATAGCCGAATAAAGATGCATCGTTTAGGTCTCCACCTATACGGTAGCCTGCTGCGGGAAGGAAAATGGATTTGCCATTATTTGCAGTAAACCTATAACCACCTATATTATTTACAGTGGACCATGTGTATGAGCAATTGTTAAATAGTTCGTTCATTTCTGCTCTTGTTGGCATACGCCATCCGCTACCCCAAATTGAAGTTGCAGCATCATCGGTTTCCTCTAATGTTGTAATATAGTCATAACCATTATATTTCGTGTACGAACCATTATATAAAGTGTAACTATCCAGATCGTAACTTGCCTTTGCCGTGGTTTCACCCCAAGCAAAATAACTACCATAGTCTTCGGCTTTGCTTGCACCAATATTACAAGTTGCCCATAATGTACCTGATGGAAGACCTAAATCAACATATTCAAAAGTCGGTGTTGTAGAACCGCCGCCACCTTGTCCTGTGCCACTTTGAGTTCCTTGGTTGGCCGTCCATTGTGCATATAAGGTCATATCCGATTCTACAGAAATTGTTTGTCCATCTGTGAATTGACTGCTTCCGAATCTAGAATCGGACCACCCTGAGAAAGAAAAACCATCATAGTAAAAGGCATTATACGCCAACGGCTGTTTTTCTCCTTCTGTGAACAGTTGTGGTTGCATGGTACCACTACCGCCGTTGGGGTCAAATGTAACTGTGTATGTAGCTTTCTTTTTACAACCACTAATTGCCAACATTCCAGCAATGAAAATGATTGGCAGCAATACTAATATACTTCTTTTCATTTTAATGATGAATTTAATGATAAAACGTGCAAATTTACAATATTTTATTAATATGCAAGGCATTTTATTTTTATAATTTTGTTCACTAAAAAAATGTTGAAAAATAGGAAGTGTTTTTTCTGAGACATCATATCTGAATTTATGGTTTTGGTAGTCCTTTTTGAATAGATACATTCGTTATGATTTTTTTTTGTTGAGAATAATAAAAAAGTAGAACTGCGCATACATTTTTTCACTATCTTTGTCTTTTTAGTCAAAGTAATATAAGGAATGAATCAGACACACCACTATACAGGGCTTACCGATGCGCAAGTCCTTGAAAGCAGGGAACAAAACGGTGTTAACATACTCACACCGCCAAAACGCGAATCTCTTTGGAAAAAGTTCATCAACTGCTTTTCCGACCCGCTAATACGAATACTACTAATCGCACTTCTGCTTTCAATAGGCATATCAATTTATCAGTTTTTCTGGGCAAATGCAGAAGCATCGGTTTTCTTCGAGCCTGCGGGAATCCTAATCGCCGTACTTCTGGCTACAATGGTCGGATTCTTCCTCGAACTTAGCAACGAAAAGACCTTCCAGAGCCTCAACGAAGTAAATGACGAAACACACGTCAAGGTTATCCGCAACGGAAATGTCTGCGAAGTCCAGCGCAAGGAAATCGTTGTAGGTGACATTGTTCTGCTCGAAATCGGCGAGGAAGTCCCTGCCGACTGCGAACTGCTTGAATCGTTCAACTTGATTATGAACGAATCATCACTCACTGGCGAACCGCAGTGCAACAAAACTACCGACCCTGCACATTTCGACAAGGACGCCACCTACCCTTCGAACCATATTCTGAAAGGCACAACCATAATTGAAGGCTACTGCACAGCAAAGGTTCTCCGCGTTGGCGACAGCACAGAGTGCGGAAAGGTTTTCAAGGCCGCACAGGTCGAAGAAGGCGACCCAACTCCTCTTAGCAAGAAACTCGAATGGCTCAGCAAAATAATCACTACTGCAAGTTACATAATCGCAGGACTGATTATCGTGGGACGACTGGTTGTTTATTTTGTACAAGGCGATGCTGATTTTGCTGAAACCGAAGGCATTATAGCATTTGTAAAGTATGTTCTCGACACAATAATGATTGCTGTTACGCTGATTGTAGTGGCTGTTCCCGAAGGCTTGCCGATGAGCGTAACATTGAGCCTTGCCTTCAGTATGAAGCGACTGATGAAACAGAACACGCTTCCAAGAACAATGCACTCGTGCGAGACAATGGGCGCAACATCGGTAATCTGCACCGACAAGACCGGCACACTTACGCAAAACCAGATGAAGATTCACGAAACATTCTTCGAATCGCTTGCCGACCAGAAACTTACCGACGATAAGGCATCTCAACTTCTAGAAGAATGTATTGCAATGGATACCAGCGCCAACCTCGACCTGTCGAATCCAGAGAAAGCAAAGACCGTCGGCAGTCCAACCGAAGGTGCAGTTCTGCTCTGGCTCAACGATTTTGGCATCGACTACCGTACAATCCGCGAAAAGACTGAAATCGTCGATAGGATTCCGTTTACAACTAAGAACAAATATATGGCAACCGTTGTAAAGTCGAAAGTTGCCGACGGAAACATATTATATGTAATAGGTGCGCCCGACATCATAATGTCGTATTGCAAACTGACAGAAACCGACAAGGCAAAATACGAAACGAAACTTACTGAATATCAAGGCAAAGCGATGCGCACATTAGGTTTTGCATATCTGCCAGTAGCCGATGGTCAAGAAGTTTTCGACAACGGAAAACTTGGTATCAGCAACTTGCAGATGCTTGGTGTGGTTGCAATTTCCGACCCGATTCGTCCCGAAGTGCCAGGTGCGATACGCGAATGCCTCAATGCAGGAATTTCTGTTAAGATTGTAACAGGTGATGCTCCCGGAACAGCAAAGGAAATCGGTCGTCAACTTGGACTTTGGACAGAAAACGACACCGATGCCAACATACTTCTCGGTCAGGACATTGCCGAAATGACTGACGAGCAACTAAGTGCCATCATTGCCGACGTTAAGATAATTTCGCGTGCCCGTCCTACCGACAAGGAACGTGTTGTGAAGGTACTCAAGACTATGGGCAATGTCGCTGCTGTTACAGGCGACGGCACAAACGATGCACCTGCCCTCAATGCTGCCGACGTTGGTCTGTCGATGGGCGACGGAACTGCCGTTGCAAAGGAAGCCAGCGATATGACAATCCTCGACAACTCGTTCAGCACCATAGCAAACGCCGTGATGTGGGGTCGTTCGCTGTACAAGAACATTCAGAGATTCATAATGTTCCAGATGACAATAAACGTTGCAGCCTGCCTTATCGTACTGGTCGGTGCATTTCTCGGAACAGAATCGCCGCTTACCGTAACTCAGATGCTTTGGGTAAACCTCATCATGGACACTTTCGCAGCACTGGCACTCGCCTCTCTCCCACCTTCAAAGTCAGTAATGAAGGAAAAGCCACGTAAAGTAACCGACCCAATTATAAGCAAGCAGATGGCTGGAAGAATTTTCGGCATTGGCGGACTTTTCTTTGTCATACTGCTCGGATTATTGCTCTGGTTCCAGCATACTGATATAGATTTACTCAGCGAAATAAGTTTTGTATTTGGTCAATTTGCCGAACTTACACCCAAGGAATTAAGTTTGTTCTTCACCATTTTCGTAATGCTCCAGTTCTGGAATATGTTCAACGCCAAGGCATTTATGACTGGCAAGTCGGCATTCTCGGGACTGCTGTCGTGCAAATGGTTCCTTATTATTGCCTTGGTAATATTCTTCGGTCAAATCCTGATTGTTGAAGTTGGCGGACAGATGTTCAACGTTTGCCACCTCGAACTTCTCGACTGGCTAATAATTATAGGTGCTACATCGATTGTGCTGTGGATTGGAGAAATTGCACGATTGTTTAGGAAAATGTAAAAAGTTACAATGATTGCAAGTCTTGACATAGATGCAAAATCATACGAACCTAACAAAGTGGTTAGGATAGATGAAGAAACTGCCATTATTACCAACGGCAAAACCACACTTGGCATCTACAAGGACCACATATACAAGATTCAGGAAGGCGAAACGACTCCAAACTTCAACATCACCGACATTGAAGAAATGGAACTGTACAATAGACTTGCAACATATCTAAGGGAATATGGCACGCCATATCACGAAACGGATATTGATGCCCAAGGCAAATGTATAATACTGCAAGACAAAGTATTAGGTTATTCACTTGGAGAAGACAAAGACGAGATTGCAAAAGACGGCTTTAATTACGATGATTTATACAATCTCGATTGTACTATCTGCGAATTAATTGCACCGCGCCTCAAACAATTTAAGGCACAAAGTCCTGGCACTCCTTACGATATGACGCGTGAGGAATGGGAAGAAAATCTCGACAAAATGATATGGGCTTTTGAAAATTACCAATACGACTATTGGGAAAAAGACGAGGAACAAAAAACTATTATTGAGAGTAAAATTAATGAAGGTTTGGATTTGTTCCGTAAACATTTCCAAAACCTTTGGTTTTAGCCGAAAACGAACACAAAACTTTAAAGCATTGAAAAGAATAGCAATTATTTGTGTGCTAATCACCACATTTTCTACAATATGCAATAGCGCATATTCACAGCAAAGCACCCATTCCGACACAATTACAGTCGTTGCCGTAGGCGATATAATGTACGGTTCCATCTTCCCCGACAGAAGTTACCTGCCCCCAGACGAAAACTACAAAGGATTCCTCGACGAAGTTAAGCCATATTTCAACGGCGATATAGTATTCTGCAATATGGAAGGCGTTCTTGCCGACACCCTTGTTCCCGAATGCTGTCCGTTCTGCTTCGGAATGCCGTCGGTATTTGCCAATGGATACAAGGACGCGGGATTTAACCTAATCAGCGTAGGCAACAACCACGCAAACGACTTCCGTCAGTACGGCAGGGAAAATACTGCAAAAATCCTTGACAAGATGGGATTCAATTGGGCTGGCTATGCAACGAAACCGTCGTGTACATTCACAATCAATGGAGTAAAGTATGGTTTCTGTGCCTTCTCGCCCAATACTGCAATTGCCTACCTGCACGACAAACAACTGGTTGCCAACACAATAAAGGCACTCCGCAAAAACTGTGACATAGTCATCGTTTCAATGCACTGCGGTGGCGAAGGCAAAAAGTACAGACACCTCACCCGTCAAGACGACTACTACATCGAGCAGAACCGTGGCAACGCCTATCAGTTTGCCCACGATGCCATCGACAACGGTGCGGATATAGTTCTCGGACACGGACCTCACGTTACTCGTGCAATCGAAATCTACAAAGGAAAATTCATCGCTTACAGTATGGGCAACTTCTTTACATACAACACCATAAACATAAACGACGAAATGGGTCTCGCTCCTATTTTCCGTTTTAAGGTAAGTGCTAGAACAGGAAATTTTATCAGCGGTGAAATAATATCAACCTACCAGAGCAAACCGAACAAAGGTCCGCACATCGACCCACAAAAGCGCGTGTTGAAAATCATACAGGAACTCACCGCTGCCGACATCTACGACAATTTGCCTAGAATTTCAAACGACGGTAAAGTTCTTCCTCCAAAATAGGTGTTGTTCTAAATTTGTGATTCAAGGCAGAGCCTTGTTTATCGGTATCGTAGGCTGGAGCCTACGACAATTACATATATTGAAAAAGTAAATGAAAACAGTTGTTTCGGCGTAGGCTCAAGCCTACGCTGTTGCGTAATTATGGCTCAAGCCATACACATCTATTCCTTCACAATCTTGCTTACCGACGGCAGACTGCTTTCTTCTCGCATTCTTAATTCGCGGAGAAAAATCTCTAAAAAAAGAGCCGTCCCATTATGGGAACGGCTCAGATATGAAAAATAATTCTCGGACAAATTTATTTTCTATCTTCAAGATAATCAATAATCGACTGAAGGATATAAAGACCATCGGTATTGCCAAGTTCCTTGTCGGCAGCCCTTTCTGGGTGAGGCATCATACCGAAGACATTCTTGCCGGCATTGCATACGCCAGCGATATTCATCAGCGAACCATTGGGGCAGTCTGCTTCCGAAAGGTTGCCGTCCTTGTCGCAGTAACGCCAGATTATCTGTCCGTTCTGATGCAGTTGCTTCAACACATCTTCAGGTGCATAGTAGCGTCCTTCGCCGTGTGCAATAGGAATGTTCAACGGTTTGTTCTTCGGAATCGACATCGTCATTGCCGTATCGTTGTTATCGGCCTTGATGTACTGGTTCTTGCAGATGAACTTCTGGTTTGTATTGTGCAATAAAGTTCCCGGCAGCAACCCCGATTCGCACAGAATCTGGAAACCATTGCAAACACCGAATACGAATCCGCCCTTGGAAGCGAAATCCACGACTTTCTCCATTATCGGTGAAAACTTTGCTATCGCACCGGAACGCAAATAGTCGCCATACGAAAATCCGCCCGGAATTGCTATCGCATCACAATCCTGCAAATCGGTATCCTTATGCCATAGTTCCACAACCTCCTGCTTCAGTATGTCGCGGAGTGCATAGACCATGTCGTGGTCGCAGTTGGAACCCGGAAATATTACTACACCAAATTTCATATATTATGTTTTTATTGATTTTCTACTGCCTTGTAAGCGTCTCTCTTTTCGCGAACAATTTCTCTCTGCTTTTCGATGTTCTTGTTTACATTTGAGAGATTGCTTTCGGTCTTAGTCTTGCTCTTAGTGTTCTTTTCTATTGTCTTGTTTGAAGAATCAATAGTCTTCTGGAATCCGCCCAAAGATTTCTTATACGACTCTAACTTCTTTGTTTCCTTATCTCTTGCCTTCGAAGCCTTCTCGATAACATCACCACTATTTTCAGGATTTATATCTCTTGCATATTCCTTAATCAACTGTTCTGATGTTTCAATCTTCGAGTTAGTGCTCTGGATATTATCATTAGCTTCCTTTTTCTTCTGTTCTGCCTTGTCGAGGTTCTTCTGGTAACCGTCTATCGATTTCTGATAACTTGCAGCCTTCTTCTCGTTCGATGCGAGTTTCTTTTCTTCCTTGCTTAATTCCTTTCCAAGTTTCGAGAGGATAGCATCACGGTTCTTTGCAGTAAGGTCGTTTGCAAAAACCTTCAACATGTTAGAAGCAGTAGGATAAAGTGCTGGTGCCTGCGATGAAGTTATATAGGCATTTGCACCAAGCGAGAAAGCAACTACAACATTTACAATATCAGAACCTTTCGACTGTGAAATGTTCGCAAAAACATCAATCGGCTGTTCGCTTATTGCAGGTATTATAACATTGTCAACAGTAATAAGGTTTTTCTTTGCAGTCAATGTTTCAGGATTGTATCCCTTCATCATATTGGTGAACTCCTTTATTACAGACTTTGCATCGGAGAACATAACCTTTGTTGCCATTGCTGGATAAGTTGCCTTACCAAATGTACCAGTTGTCTCTTCAACATCTACTCTCTGAGCATAAATAACCGCCGACATCAACAATGCAGCAGCAATTAGTAAAAACTTTTTCATTTTCTTTTCCTTAATTTAATTATTAACCTAAATTTTATTAATCAATTTGCAAAAATAGTATTTTTTTTATTCACGCACATTTTCCATTAAAATTTAATATCAACAATCTTTCAAGGCATTAGACAATGATTTACAAGTGCTTGTTAACAACCTATATATAATAGGTAAAATTTTGATTCAAGTTTTTCACATATTTGCGACAAAATAAAAACAGATGAAAACACCACAATACTTATCGAAAGGAAGCAGGATTGCAATCGTAAGCCCAGCAGGATACATAAACCCAGATTTTGTAATATCTACCGAAGCATACTTAAAATCAGTCGGTTATAATGTAGAAATATCAGAACATTGCCTCGGTAGGCACAACCAGATGGCCAGCACCGACGAAGAACGGCTCGCCGATTTACAGAAGGCACTTGACAATCCAGAAATCGACGCAATACTTTGTTCTCGTGGTGGTTACGGAGTTAACCACATCATCGACAAGATTGATATGACAAAGTTCGCACAAAAACCGAAATGGATACTTGGTTTCAGCGACATCACCAATCTGCACCTACTGTCCAACAAGCACGGCGTAAGAAGCCTGCACTGCCAGATGGCAAAAGCAATCCACAATAACTCAGAAGCCGACTGCATACAAAACATTTTCAGGATACTTGGAGGAGAAAAACTGTCGTACTCTGTAGAACCCAACGAATTAAACAGGAAAGGCTCTGTGGAAGGCGAACTTATTGGTGGCAACCTATCTATAATATATAGTTTGCAGGGAACCGACTTGGCCATCGACTGCGACGACAAGATCCTCTTCATCGAAGACCTCAACGAATACCTCTACCATCTCGACCGTATGATGCTCAACCTAAAAATGAGCGGGAAACTGGCTAAATTGCGCGGGCTTGTCGTCGGTACGTTCAGCGATATGAAGGACAATGCAAGTCCGTTTGGCAAAACCGCTTACGAAATCGTCAAGTCGCACACGGATGAATACACTTTCCCTATTGGCTTCGGGCTTCCTGTCGGGCACATCGACGACAACCAGCCACTGGTCGAAGGCGGACAATATCGTCTTGAAGTATCAGACGCAAGTTGCTCATTGAAAATGATTTAAAAACATTAATATCCGTAAAAAATAGAACAACACATATAATTACAATATTATCAAGTGTTTATATTGGATTATTAATAAAATAGACTTGTCATTTCGGAAGCTAGTCGAAACACGCGATACGATACGGGAGAGCGTTGTGAAGACTGCTATCCGTAATCTCCTATTGTGTTATTATTCAAGGAGATTCCGTATAAGTGAACTCACGAGCAACGTTCCTTATGCTGTTCGTTCTACTTTACGGAATGACTTTTCATTTTTAGCAAACAATAATATTTAAAAACATTTCAAAAAAAGTTTTGCCATACGAGCAAAAAGGATTACCTTTGCAGTCCAATTTTTAAGGCGGGGTGTGGTGCAGTTGGCTAGCATTCTTGCATGGGGTGCAAGCGGTCGCGCGTTCGAGTCGCGCCACTCCGACAAAACAAGGGTGACATATTGTCGCTCTTGTTTTGTTTTAAAACGTTATAGATTTCATTTTGTTTTTGAATAATATCCGGGACAGCCGACATATCGGGTGGAGTTAAACGATAAGAATATCTTGTCATACGTAAAGGTATTTGCCTTTTTTTAACATTCCGCTACAACCGCGGGGGCTTTTACTTTTTTGTTGGCAAAAAAGTAAACAAAAAACCATGTCCGCTGAGTCTGCTTCGCTAAAAATCGGTTACACTTCGCTAAAAATCAGAAACTTGTCTCCGTTTCACTGCGCCTTCAAACAGACTGATTTTTTACGCTCTGTTCCACCGATTTTCTTAACGCTCACCAGCCAAGGCGGCAATCAAGGTATCGCCAAAGGCGATGAATAAAAAAACGAAATCCGTCTTCGTGAAATTCCGTTTTTTGTATCGACAATATGAATCTCCACCCGCTTTTTCCGCTGTTCCTAATATCCACTTAAATCATACATCACATATCCTGCAATTTCGTGAATCAGCATATTCCAAGTGGAGAATGCTGATGGTGCAGGAATTAGCCATGTTTCAGGATTGGCTCCAAGTTTTCGGCTGCAATAGTCAACAGGGTAGGAGTCGAAGGTAAAGCCTTCGTTTTCAAAACATTTGGCGGTACGGCGGAAGTGTGAGGCACTTGTTATTATTAAATAGGTATGCGAACTTTCGGTAGGTCGGAGCATTTTTGCAGCCTCGACTGCATTTTCGTGGGTGTTGCGCGATTCGGTTTCGATGATTATGTCATCTTCGGGAACATTTATGCTTGTAAGATAATCTTTTAGCAGTTGCGATTCCTTGTGCGTCTGGTCGAGAAGAAGCCCTGACCCTCCCGAAATGAAAATCTTTTTTATGCGCCCTGCATAGTACAACCGAACGGACTCGAGGATTCTGTCGGTGGATTGTCCGAACTCTATCTTTTCATTTTCGGCATCGTAGAGAATCATTCCCGTGAGTACAATGCCGTAGTCGTAGCATTCCTTCAGTTCGCTTTCCTGTACTGGCTTTTCTTCCCACGCACCGAGGCTGAGGTTTACAAGTAGAGGATTTGTGAACAGCAGAAGTAGTACAAACGTCGTGATGCGCAATCCTTTTTTGACTTTATCTTTCTTGAAGCAGAACGACAACACGAAGATTATCAATATCCAAATCAGCGGAGAGAACAAGTATTGCAGTATTTTTGACAACGCGAAAAACATATTATAAAACATATCTTTTTATAAGTTGCAAAGTGAGTAAATATAATTAACTTCGCCAAAAATTTTTGAATATATTTTTGAAATGGAAAAGAAGAATTTTGATTTAAGTCCAAACCTTCTTGAAAGGTTTTTGCAGAAGCCTTGTGAGGAGTTCACAAAGGCTGACATCATTAAATATATTGTAGAAAACAACATTGAGATGCTCAACTTCCGCTATGTTGGTGGCGACGGTAGGCTCAAGACCTTGAACTTCGTCATCAACAGCGCCGAATACCTAGACCAGATTCTTACCACTGGCGAGCGCGTTGACGGTTCCAGCTTGTTCACTTTTATCGGTGCAGGTTCGAGCGACTTGTATGTAATTCCAAAGTACCGCACTGCTTTCGTAAATCCTTTCGAGGAAATTCCGAGCATCGACATCCTTTGTTCGTACTACGACAACAACGGCAAGCCACTGGCATCGTCGCCAGAAAATATTCTGAAGAAGGCTCACCAGAAGTTGAAAGACACAACTGGATACACTTTCAAGGCTTTGGGCGAACTGGAATACTACATCATTGCCGACAAGAGCGAAAACGCTATGTTCCCGGCTGTTGACCAGCGCGGTTACCACGAGTCGGCTCCGTTTGCAAACTACGAGTTCATCCGCAAGGAAGCCATGCACCTTATTGCACAGTGTGGCGGTAAGATTAAGTACGGACACTCCGAGGTTGGAAACTTCACCGATGGCGATTTCTACTACGAGCAGCAGGAGATAGAATTCCTTCCTTGCGAGGCTGAATCGGCTGTAGAACAGTTGATTATCGCAAAGTGGATTCTCCGCAAACTCTGCAGTGACTATGGCGTAAACTTGAGCTTTGCTCCGAAGATTACTGTCGGTAAGGCTGGTAGCGGTCTGCATATCCACATGATGCTCTCGAAGAATGGCAAGAACATGATGGTTGACAATGGCGTTCTTAGCGACGATGCCCGCAAGATGATTGCAGGTATCCTCGACCTTGCCGATGCTCTTACGGCTTTTGGAAACACAATCCCGACATCGTATCTACGTCTTGTTCCTCATCAGGAAGCTCCTACCAACATTTGCTGGGGTGACCGCAACAGGAGCGTTCTCGTTCGTGTTCCGCTGGGCTGGACTGGCGACATCAATATGTTCCGCGATGCAAATCCGCAGGAAAAGAGCAAGGCTGGCAATTACGACAGCAAGCAGACCGTTGAAATCCGCAGTGGTGATGGTTCGGCTGACTTGTACCTGTATATGGCAGCTCTGATTGTTGCTGCACAGCACGGACTTACAATGCGTGGTTCGCTCAAGATGGCTAAGGACTTGTACGTAAATGTAAATATTTTCAGCGAGGAATTCAAGGACAAGTTGGCTAAACTGAAAGCTCTTCCGGATTGCTGCTGGGATTCTGCCGATGCACTTGATTCAAAACGTAAGTTTTTCGAAAAAGACAAGATTTTCCAGCCTGGACTCATCGATGCTGTTATCAAGGGTTTGAAGGCATACAATGACAAGGGCTTGAGCGAAAAGCTCTACGGCAAGACCGAGGAAATTCGTGAATTGGTTGAAAAATACATACACTGCATGTAAAACATTAAATTATAAAATACTACAAATGAAAATACGGCAGTTAGCCAATGCTATCTGCTGTGTTTTTTTTATCACTTTTCCAAATCCACAAATTCGTACTTGTTGCCAGTGTAGTCAAGTATCCTTACAAAATCTTCGGTGCTTATGGAAATCAATGCGTTAAGTTGATTTGGCAGGAAGGTCAGTCGTCCTTTTGTGAGCAAAGTCTTGTCGATGAATGCAATGGTGTGGTTTTCGGAGTCGTTGAGTAACGAAAAGACTGAAATTGCACCAATCGTACCTTTAATCCACTTGTCGATGCGTTCCTGCGAGGCAAACGACAGTTTTCCCTGTTTAAGTTTGTGCTCGATGGCGTGGATGTTTATGTCGCGGTAGTAGTCGGAAATGAGCAGGTAGTGCTGGTTGCCCTTGTGGTTGCGCATAAAGAGGTTCTTGCAGCGGCAGGCACCAATGCGTTTCCAGAATGCACCGTCGTCTTCCGACGAAAAGTCGCGTGGCGATTCGTAATACTCAAATTTTATGTTCAAGTCGGCTAATGCCTTGTAAACTATTTCCTGTCCAATCATTTTTCGAAGTATTTTGCTAATAGTTCGTGTGCGGCTACGAAACTGCTTATTTTGTTGTCGAGAACTTTTCTTTCGTAGTCGGGAAGGCTCTCTATAATCTTTTCGTTTTGGTAGAAACTATTCTTAATCGCTTCGTTTATAGTTTCGTAGAGCCAGTATTTTGCCTGTTCGTTGCGGTTGTAGTCGAAGTAGCCGTTTGCATTTGTGTGGGCAACGTATTTTGTAATCATCTCCCAGATGTCCATAATTCCCGCACCCGAAAGTGCCGAGCAGGTTGTTGCTATGGGTGTCCAGCGTGATTTTGGCATTGGGAACAAATGCAGTGCGTTCTGATACTGTGTACTGGCAAGTTGTGCTCGGGTGATGTTTTCTCCGTCGGCTTTGGTGATTGCTATTGCGTCGGCCATTTCCATTATGCCGCGCTTAATGCCTTGCAGGTCGTCGCCAGCGCCAGTGACGAGCAGTAGCAAGAAGAAGTCAACCATGCTATGTACAGCAGTTTCCGACTGTCCAACGCCAACCGTCTCGACGAATATGGTGTCGAATCCTGCTGCTTCGCATAGGATTATGGTTTCACGGGTTTTGCGTGCTACTCCGCCTAGCGAACCTGCTGATGGCGATGGGCGTACAAAAGCATTAGGGTGGGAGGTGAGATTTTCCATGCGGGTTTTGTCTCCAAGTATAGAACCTCCGCTTCGTTCGCTGCTCGGGTCAACGGCAAGTACTGCAAGTTTATGGTTTAGGTCGCAGATTTTTACTCCAAGTGCTTCGATGAAAGTGCTTTTGCCAGCACCGGGAACTCCTGTTATGCCAATTCGTATCGACTTTCCAGAATGCGGTAGGCAACCTTCGATGATTTTCTGGGCAATGGCTTGGTGTTCTGGTCTTACGCTTTCAACCATTGTTATAGCCTGACCTAAAATGTTTATGTCGGAACGCAATATGCCTGCAATGTATTCGTCAGCAGTGTGTTGTGCCTTGTGTCTGCGGAATTTTGCAATGTTTGGATTTACCTGTGGCGGCTGGACAACGCCATCGGTTACTGCAAGTGCGCTGTTGTCGGCTTTGCTTTCTTCGACTTCTCCGCGGAAATGTTTGGTGGTGGCTGGGTTGCCATCCACCTTCCTCTTTTCCTCGGTTCTCATCCTTTTCATCCGTTCAGCAAAGCCGCCATTTTCTAGAAAATCCTTGCTTAATCTATCCAATAGGCGGAATAGCAAGTAATCAGTTTGGTTTAGCAGGATTATTGCCATATTGGCTATAAATTCAGGAGGATTGCTCTGGGCGATTGACATAAAGTATTCGGCGTTGTTGTGCTCGGCTCCTATTTTGCGCATTGATTCATATTCTGCAGACCCTCTAGCCCAAATGCTAAGGTTTCTGGTGTTAAGATAATCAATGTAGTCTTCAAGCAGTTCCTTTAAACTGGCTTTTGCAACGTTTATCAGGAATATTTCAGTTTTGCTTGATGTGCTTGACGCCGCACTTCCTTCTACAATGTTTTGTTTGCCAGAACGCGCTGCCTGAATCATTTGGTCTATGGTTCGGTCGCCTTTCTGCAAATATTTGCTACAGAAATAGTAGGTGATTTCATATATCACTTCTGCTTTCTGGTATGCAACAAGCGATTTGTAATTTCCTGGTTTAGCCAATAACGAATCGTCCATAATTTTATCTGTATTTGTGTCCTGCTAAATAGTTCTGTACATAGTCTTTTACACCGTCTTCGAGGCTGTGGAATTCGGCAGTGTAGCCTGCTTTTCGCAGCGAGGTTATGTCGGCCTCGGTAAAATATTGGTACTTGTCGCGAATGTCGGCAGGGGTATCGATGTAGGTGATGTTTGGAGTCAAGCCCATAGCGGCGAAAGTCGCCTTGCCAAGGTCGTTGAACGGACGGGCTTTGCCGGTGCCGAGGTTGTATATTCCGCTGTGCTTACGAGTTTCCATAAAGTATATCAACACATCAACGACATCCTTCACATACACAAAGTCGCGGCTCTGCTCTCCGTCGGCGTAGTCGGGACGGTGCGAGCGGAAAAGTTTTAGCATTCCAGTTGCATTTATCTGGTTGAAGGCGTGCATTATAACCGAAGCCATGCGTCCCTTGTGGTACTCGTTCGGACCATATACATTGAAAAACTTGAATCCTGCCCAGAAGAACGGCTTACGTTCCTGTGCGAGTATCCACTTGTCGAACTCGTTCTTTGAAATGCCGTATGGGTTGAGCGGCTTTAAAATGTTGGGGTCGGTGGTGTCGGAAAAGCCGTTTTCGCCCATTCCGTATGTTGCCGCCGATGATGCGTAGAGGAAAGGGATGCCATATTTGCAGCATTTTTTCCATAGCATCTTGGTGTATTCGGTGTTCATTTTCAACAGCAGCGACAAGTCGAATTCAGTGGTGTCGGTTCTTGCTCCGAGGTGGAAGATGGTTTCAACCTGCTTGTGGTTGGCATCAAGCCAGTCGGCAAAATCGTCGCGATTGACGAACTTTACTTTCTTGTTCTCGAAGTTGCCCTTCTTGTCTTCACGCGAAAAGTCGTCCGACAAAACAAGGTCGTTGTATCCGCGTTCTATCAGTGTGGCTGCCAAGTTGCTACCAATGAATCCTGCTGCTCCAGTTACTACAATCATTGCGTTTAAATTTTGTTGCAAACTTACATAAAAATAGGGGATCTTAAAAAATAATCTATTAAAAAACACGGCTCTTTCATTTAACCGCAAGCGAGACTCAGCCAGCGGATTTGTTCAAATGCTAACTATTTGTGTCGTAAGCAACAACATTGTCCAAATGAAAGAGCTGTGATTGTAGGTATTCTGATGAAGTTCCTATCCTCTTGTCAAAAATTTTGATGCAATTAATTTTTAGACTAATTTTGTAGCTGTCAATTAAAAAAGTTTTTACTATGGATAGGAGAATAAATTTCAATAAGCTGATTACAGCTATATGCCTCACACTGGCGGCATTATTGTTTATTATAATGCTCATATTGTAATTAATCTACAAAAACAATAACCATATAGCTCAAAACATATTTATGTTTATTCGTACTATTTCTCAATACTAAGTCATACATTAAATTAAGTCATCATAAACTATATGCATTCCACCATCCTTTCACATCTTGAAGATATTGAACGCAAACATAATGTGCGAGTTCTGCTGGCAGTAGAGTCGGGAAGCAGAGCAAGAGGACTTTTTTCCGACGAGAGCGACTGGGATTTGCGATTTGTCTATGTGAACAGTCTCGACTGGTACTTGAATGTTAACGAAGGCCGCGATGTGATTGAAGAAATGTTCGACGACGACATTGATATGGTCGGCTGGGAATTGCGCAAGACATTACGTTTGTTCCAGAAGTCAAATCCCTCGCTGATGGAATGGCTTCATTCGCCGGTAATCTATCGTGCCGATGAGGTTTTCCTGTCGCGGATGAGAGCGTTGGAACCTAAATATTTCAATCCTATCAAGACAATGTACCACTACGAGAGCCTTTACATCAAGCACGACAAACGTTATCTGCAAGACTCAGCCAATCCGCTCAAACGATTTTTGCATTATCTGCGTGGAATATTGTCTTGCCGTTGGCTTGAGGAGCATAAGACTATGCCGCCTGTGCTTTTCAGCGAATTGGTGCAAGCAACAGTGGAGAATGACTCTATCCGTCAGAAAATTAATGAGTTGATTGCACTAAAGCAGCAAACCAAGCAAAACGACAACCTTGAAGTCGATGCTTCTTTGGTGGAATATGCACGCCATTTGGCAGACCACTTTGAGCAAACAATCTCAAGCTATCGTCCCGACATAAACCACACTGGCGATTCGTCGGATTTGGACAAATTGCTGAGGGATATGGTGATGATATAAGTTTGCAACACTATAAATATAAAACACAACGCAATGAAAGAACAAGTATTAAAGACAATGCGCGAGGCTGGCAAGCCCGTCTCTGCTGGTGAAATCACAACAGTTCTCGGTGCCAACCGCAAGGAAGTTGACAAGGCTTTTGCCGAACTCAAGAAAGAAGGTGCAATAGTTTCACCGGTGCGCTGCAAGTGGGAACCTGCAAAATAATGAAAAGGTAAGCCCAAAGGTGGCTTTGAGAACTATCAGCGAGTGCAACACCGCAAGATTATACATATAGATATGGATGCGTTCTTCGTTTCTGTCGAGGAACACGACAATTCTGCCCTGAAAGGTCATCCTGTTGCCGTCGGATACGATGGCCCGCGTGGTGTTGTCGCAACAGCCAACTATGTCGCACGGAAATATGGCGTACACTCGGCATTGCCTATTTCAACCGCGCACCGCTTATGTCCCAAGTTGATTGTCGTGGAGGGGCACTATCAAAGGTACAAGGAGATTTCGCAGCAAGTTCACAGCATATTCCGCGAATATACCGACATCATAGAACCGTTGAGTCTTGACGAGGCCTATCTGGATGTCACTACCAACAAGAAAGGTATTTCTTTGGCGGTTGACATTGCCCGTGAAATCAAGCAGCGCATTTTGGAGAAAACTGGGCTAACCGCTTCGGCGGGAGTGAGTTACTGTAAGTTTCTCGCCAAGGTTGCCAGCGACTATCGGAAGCCTAACGGACTTTGCACCGTACATCCCGACAGGGCAATTGAGTTTATCGACAAACTGAAAGTGGAGCAACTTTGGGGCGTGGGCGAAAAGACTGCTCAGCGAATGCACTCGTTGGGTATTTTCACTGGCAAGCAACTTCGCGATGTGCCACTTGCGATACTTACTTCCGAGTTCGGCAAAATGGGACGAATATTCTTCGACTTTGCCAGAGGCATTGATAACCGTCCTGTTGTTACCGAGTTTGTGCGCAAATCGGTAGGTTGCGAATGTACATACGCCAACGACCTTACCAGTTACGAGGATATGGTTTTCCAACTTACGCCACTTGCCAACGAATTGGTACGACGAATAGAAAAGAACAATTTCAAAGGTCGGTCGCTAGTCTTGAAAGTAAAATATAATGATTTCAGGCAGACAACGCACAGTTACACAGGCAATTCCGTTCTTAACGACATTAATGAGATTCTGCCCATTGCGAGAAGCTTACTTGCAAATGTTGACGTTGAGCGTCCTGTACGGTTGTTGGGCTTGACGGTTGCCAGCCCAATCCTGCCAGAAAACAAACAAACTGACTATCAGTTGACTTTTGATTGGTGTTAAAATAAGAAAAAAAAGAATAGTATGAAGAATAAATCTGAAGAGCAACCCCGTATGGTTCAGTCACACGACATCCATATCGACAAAGAATACGCATCGTGGATAGCAGAACTGAAGCATCGATACCGCTCGGCGCAAGTGAAAGCCGCTGTCAAGGTAAATGCAGAAAAACTGCTTTTCAACTGGCAACTTGGTCGTGACCTTGTGCAGAAAAAAGCCGAGGAACGTTGGGGAGCGGGAGTAGTTGAACAGGTAAGTTTAGATATGAAAAGTGAATTTCCTGATGATAATGGCTTCTCCACCACAAATCTTTGGTATATGAAGAAATGGTATCTATTTTATATGCCAGAAGAAGATCCTATAAAACTCCAAAGGCTTGTTGAAATTTTACAATCATCTATATATCAGTTTGATAAAAAACTCCACCAAGTTGGTGGACTTTTTCAAGATTCAATTCTCCACCAAGCCGGTGGAGAATTACAAAGAATTGAATGTCAACATTCTACAAAACTGCACCAAGTTGGCATAGAATCTACGGAACAATCCATTTCTGAATTTCCTCTGCCTTTCGCACTTGTTCCGTGGAGACATCATGTTGAGATTATATCAAAATGCAAATCTGTTGAAGAAGCCTTGTTTTACATTGGGAAAACTATTGAACAAGGATTGAGCCGCGCTGCTCTCATCAACTGCATCAATGCCAACCTGTACGAGCATCAAGGCAAGATTTTGAATAACTTTGCCGACCACCTTCCTGCTTTACAGAGCAAACTCGTTCAGGAAGTACTTAAAGAAAACTATGATTTCGGCTTTGCAACTGTCGGTCACGAAATCTACGACGAGCACGAACTGGAAGATGCGTTGTCGGAAAATGTCACAGCATTATTGCTGGAACTGGGTACTGGCTTTGCTTTCATCGGACGGCAGAAAGAAATCATCGTGGGTGGTCGCTCAAGAAAGATTGATTTGCTCTTCTATCATATACGTTTGCGCTGTTATATCATATGCGAACTGAAAGCCAAGCAGTTTGAACCCGAATATGCTGGCAAACTGAATTACTATGTAAACGCGGTGGACGAACTTATGAAAACAGCAGAAGATAACCCGACCATCGGACTGCTTATATGTTCCGATATGAATAGCACCGATGTGCAATGGTCTTTCAAAGGCATCAGTACGCCGATGGGTGTGGCGACATACAACAACATACGCATTGCCGATGCATTGCCGACACAAGAGCAACTGAAAGAGCGTATGGAAATGCTCCGTCACGAATTGCAAGAAACCAAACGATTGATGAAAAGCGAAAATTGAAATCTATATCTGAAAATATCATGAAGAAAGTAGTAATCATCTCAACAAGTCTCCGCATCGGCTCCAATAGTCACGCCTTGGCGGAGCAGTTTGCCGAGGGTGCAAAAGCCGCTGGAAACGAAGTGGAACTCATCTCGTTACGGGGTAAGGAAATAAAGTTCTGTGTTGGCTGTCTTTCGTGCCAGAAGACTGGAGTCTGCGTATTCAAGGACGATGTTCCTGCAATTATGGACAAAGTTTTCAATGCCGATGTAGTGTGCTGGGCTACACCGATTTACTACTATGAAATGTCGGGACAGATGAAAACCCTCATCGACCGTATGAACGCAATGTATCCCAAGGATTACCGTTTCCGCGAAGTTTATCTGCTGACCACTGCTGCCGAAAACGAGGAATGGACTCCCAAACGCACCGAAAGTGGTCTGCAAGGCTGGATTGAATGCTATGGAAAGGCGGCACTAAAAGGACATGTTTTCTGCGGTGGCGTAAACGACCCGAACGATATTGCAGGGAATGGGAAACTGCAGGAAGCGTACGAAATGGGAAAAAGAGTGTAAAAAACAGGCTATAGTTTTACAAACAACTGAAATTATTCTGATTTTTCCTCTAAAGAAAAAAAAATGCAACATGTTGATTATCAGTGATGAGTTTTTCTTTATTTTACTAGCATAAAAATTTCAGAATTTTTATGTAAGTTTGTTCCCCCAATTCCGTTAGGAGATGAAACGTGTAGTCGTATATTGTATCTTGTTGGTAATTATGTTGTTGCCACAGTTTGCCTTTGGGCAGAAATATACGATTAGCGGTTACATAAAGGACAAGGCTACGGGCGAAGACCTGATTGGTGCGAATGTGATGGTTGCCGGGAAGACAATCGGCACAAGCGCAAACGGCTATGGCTTTTATTCACTTACGCTTCCAAGCGGTCCGTACGACATCATTTATTCGTTCATTGGCTACAAGGACGACACCATACACATAAACTTAAATGCCGACAAGACACTTACCGTTCATCTTTCGTCGTCGGCAATAATGACGCAGGAGGTGGTGGTTAGCGCCGAGCGCAAGGCAAACGTGCAGAGCAGCCAGATGAGTGTTGTGCGTCTGCCAGTAGAGACGGTGAAGACTTTGCCAGCCTTTATGGGCGAGGTCGATGTGTTGAAAACCATACAGTTGATGCCTGGTGTACAGTCGGCTGGCGACGGAAATGCAGGATTTTACGTCCGTGGTGGAGGACCCGACCAGAACCTTATATTGCTCGATGAGGCAACGGTTTACAATGCGTCGCACCTTTTTGGATTCTTCTCTGTTTTCAACGCTGATGCTGTGAAGGATATGGAGATGTTCAAGGGCGGAATGCCAGCCGAATACGGCGGACGAATAAGTTCGGTACTGAATATCTCGATGAAGAACGGAAATATGAAGGAATATCACTTCGAGGGCGGAATCGGTTCTGTATCGTCAAGGTTTACGGCCCAAGGTCCTATCGTGAAGGACAAGGCTTCGTTCATAGTTTCGGCTCGAAGAACCTATATCGATGCGTTGATTCGTCCGTTTACCAAGAAAACATCGCTGCTGAGGACTTCTGGATACTATTTCTTCGATGTCAATGCCAAGGCAAACTGGATTATTAACGACAACAACCGCCTATACCTCAGCGGTTACTACGGCTACGACAAGTTCCGTTTCGGGAGCAAGGAGATGGGGCTTGATATGAATATGCCGTGGGGTAACGGCTTTGTGACTCTGCGGTATAACCATCTGTTCAACAACAAGTTCTTTTCAAACACAAGCCTTATTTGGTCCAACTACAAGTTCAACACATCAATATCGATGCTGACTATGGTTGACGAGAACGATGAAAACAATGAAAACGCATCGGGCTTTGTGCTGAAGCAGAAATCGGGAATCAACGACTGGAATCTGAAGCAGGATTTCACTTGGCTTGCAGGACCTAAAAATACGGTAAAATTCGGCGTGCAATATACTCACCACAAGTTTACGCCTAATACGCTTGCCGCAGAAGTTTCGGACACGACAATAGGTTCCAACTTTTCTAACAACAACAACCAGTTCGCCCACGAAGTTGGAATCTACATCGGCGACGATTTCAAGATTAACGACCGCTTTACGCTGTATTTGGGTGTACGAAACTCGTATTTTGTTCAGGTTGGACCATTTACACGCTACATAAAGGACGATTTGCACCAGAATACAATCGACGAAATCCGTTACAAGGACAATCAGCCGGTTGCGTTTTACTGGGATGTTGAGCCTCGTGCGTCGTTCAAGGTTTCTATTACCGAAAATTCTTCAATCAAGGCTTCGTATATGCGCAATTCGCAGTACATACATTTGGCTTCGATTTCGGCTACGACCTTGCCGATTGACTTGTGGGTTGCCTGTAGCGATGTCGTTAAGCCGCAGAAGGGTAGCCAGTATGCGCTCGGATATTTCCAGAATTTGTTCAACGACAAGTTTGAAGGTTCAATCGAGGTTTACTACAAGACGTTGAAAAACCAGATTGAGTATATGGACGGTGCTTTGCCGGGCGATGATATTTCCGACAACGCCGACAACTATTTTATCTTCGGCAAAGGCTATTCGTATGGTGTGGAATTTTTCTTCAAGAAGCGTGTCGGACTTTTCACAGGTTGGATAGGCTACACTTGGTCGAAGACCGACAAGATTTTTGACGAGATTGACAACGGCAATCCTTTCCCAGCAAAGTACGACCGTCGCCACGACCTTTCCATTACAGCCACATATCAGATAACAGAGAGGCTAACCGCTTCGGCTGTATTTGTGTATGCGACGGGAAACACAACCACTTTGCCGATTGCCTCGTATATGATTGATGGTGATGTGGTAAATGTGTACGGCAAGCGCAATTCTTATCGAATGCCAGCCTATCATCGTCTCGACCTTTCGGTTACATACGACTTGAAGACGAAGAAGAACTGGGAATCGTCATTCAACTTCTCAATATACAACGTTTACAATCACAAGAATCCGTATTTCATTTACGTTTACAATACAGGAAATGTGAAGGAAGGCACTTATAGGACCGTGGCAAAGCAGTTGTCAATAATTCCTATTTTGCCAGCCATAACGTGGAACTTTAAATTTTGAGGCTAATGCGAAAGAATCTGTATAAAATAGCAATACTTGCAGTGCTGTTGTCGTTGATAGCCGTTTCTTCGTGCATAAAGGACATCACGGTTGATTTGCCGCAGGCAGAACCTTGCATGGTGGTTGATGGTTATGTCGATTTTGACGATTATCCTATCGTATTCCTCTCCAAAAGCACGGCGTATTTTCAGGAACTTGATACCAATGCTGTAAACGAAACCATTATAACCGATTCTAAGGCAACCGTAATTGTTTCCGATGGAATCGTTAACGACACCTTGCAGTATCTTCCTATACAGCATTGGCCGTACAAGTGCTTTATTGGCTCCAAGTTCAAGGGGCAACTCAATCACCGCTACGACCTGAAGATACTGTACGATGGAAACACATATACTTCGTCAACCTACATTCCCGATACTATTCCTATCGATACTGTATTCCCGACCTTTATGAATGATACCTTTGCCGTGATGCGAATCAACTGGAAAGACCCTAAGAATCAGAGCAACTACTACACTATTCATGTCAAGAACCAGACTCAAGCGATGTACTACCGTCCGTATGCGCTTAACCATATTATCAGCGACAAGATGTCCGATGGGCAGGCAATGTCGTTTGCAATGGTTGTGAAAGGTTTGGAACGCAATGCATACTACAACAATTTTTTCACTAAGGAAGAACGCGATTCGTTTGTGAATAAGCTTGGCGATATTTTCTGCTTCCGCGAAGGCGATTCCGTTTCGCTGAAATTATCAACAATCGACAATGTTTCGTACAATATATGGGAGTCGTGGTACAGAAATTATCTGACCGATGGCAATCCGTTCACCAATCCGGCTTCGGTAAAGACTAACATTGATGCTCCCGACGGAATGCGAGCATACGGTTACTGGGTGGGATACGGATGTAATTATCGTTCCTTATATCTTTATAGCAAGGACTCCGTTGTGCCGATAGGAGGAAAATTCTAAATGAAGGATTTGGAATAAGCGTAGGAAATATAATAGCAGAGCATAATTTTGAACATCAAAAGTCAATAGCAAAGAATAGAAAAAAAATGTTTGCGCATTGTAGCATAATGCTTATTTTTGCCAATTATTTATAAAAGAATTTTTAAGTATAAAACGATGAAAAACATATTGATTATTGGTGCTGGAGGACAGATAGGCTCCGAATTGACACGCAACTTGCGCGATGTTTATGGTGACAATCACGTTGTATGTTCTGATTTGCGTCCGCTGAAAGGGCAAGATTATGAGCGAGGTCCGATTGAACGCATTGATTCAACTCAAGTTATGCAGATTGCTGCTGCTGTAAAAAAGTACAATATCGACACTATTTACAATCTAGCCGCAATCTTGAGTGCAACAGCAGAACTTAATCCTATGTTGGGTTGGAACGTTGGAATAGGTTCGTTGGTAAACTGTCTTGAAGTGGCACGTCTGTTCAATTGTGCAGTTTTTACTCCTAGTAGCATTGGTGCATTCGGGCCAAGTACTCCTCACGACAACACACCACAGGACACCATTCAACGTCCTAATACTATATATGGCGTAACAAAGGTTACTGGCGAATTGCTTAGCGACTACTATTTTACCCGTTTCGGCGTCGATACTCGTAGCGTACGTTTCCCTGGACTTATCAGCCATTTGACTTTGCCTGGTGGTGGAACAACCGATTATGCTGTAGAAATCTATTACGCAGCCGTTAAGGGAGAGAAGTTTGTTTGCCCGCTGAAGAAAGGCACATTTATGGATATGATGTATATGCCTGATGCACAGAAGGCTATGATTGATATTATGGAAGCTGATCCTTCAAAGTTGGTGCATCGCAATAGTTTCAATGTAACAGCAATGAGCTTCGACCCAGAAATCATCTATAATGCAATCAAGAAGCATTATCCTAACTTCGAGATGGTTTATGAGCCAGAACCAATCAAGCAGGCAATTGCCGACAGTTGGCCGAACAAAATGGACGACAGCTGCGCCCGCAGCGAATGGGGCTGGAAACCTCAGTACGATCTTGACAAAATGACAGAGGATATGATTTTGAATCTGAAGAAAAAATTATTGTAATAAATAAACGTAACAAAGGAAAAAGGTTGCCTTTCGGCAACCTTTTATTTTTTATACAATTCTAAAACCATGGTTTGTAAAGTATTCAGCAATCACATCGGTACAATCGCCATCAATTATAAGGTGATGATTGCCGAGCGGGAACTCGCGTAGCGAGAACAAGCCTTTCGACGACATCTTCACCTTTACCTGCGTACGACAAGCCGTCGGTGAATCGCAGTTGCCGACAATCTCGCCAAGCGACAAGAAACAATGCTCGAGTTTCCTATCGATGCGGAAAATGGTGACTCCCCCACCCTTCATTTCTCCCTTAACTGCGGCATATTTGCCTGTCTCGTAGTGGGTTGTAACATCCATCTTATCGAGAAGATTCTGCTGCACCGTGCAATGCGAAAATATTGCAGCCTCGCGGTCGGCAAAACTGAGGTTTGCCATCCACGGAATCTTGCCCGTCAGACGCTTAACGGCCATCATACCAGCGGCGGAACACAAGTCGCCTTCGCAGGCAGCAGGGAAACCGCAGTTGTTCATAGCCGACACAGGCAGGCAAATCGTATTGCCGACCTTGCCGATAAGTCCGAAACAACCTACCGTAACGGCATCGAGGTTATTCTGCTTGATGAGCGTATCGAACTTCTTCACAAGCGATAGTTCCGAACCAAAACTTTCGTGTCCGAAACGGCTGAATGTCTCCACGAAATTGCAGAAATCCTCACCCTCGGGCAAAGCCAATAGTTCGTCCCACGAGAAATTAACAAGTTCGATGTCAAGCACTTCCTTTAGCAAATCCTCGTCGGGTGTACTTGATACCAGCCAGTCGGAAACTCCACCGATAACGCCTAGTCGCGTAGTTGGTGACGGTGCTGGCGGAAGCAGATACTTCTCCAGTTCATCAAGGCTTTGCAACTTATCTACATCGAAGAGTTTGGTATTTATGCCCTTCTCGTTTAGGTAAGCCTTTACTTCGGTAGCTGCAGCCCACGAGTTGCCGTTGCGCGATGCAAGGAAGCAATATCTGTTTTTTGATTCTATCCTGCTAAGGACCTTATGCTCGGTTCCACCTGTGAGAAACCATATTACGTCAGGATTTGACGACACAAACACATCAGGCGTAAGGTTGAAACGCCCAAGAAAATCGGTGACGACGGACGACGGAGGGATGTCGCTGTCGTCGCCCGATGATGCTAAAAATATTTTCAAAGCTTAATATTTAAGTTTTACAATAGATTACTTTGCAGCAATCATTTCAATTTCGACGAGAGCCTTCTTAGGAAGTTCCTTAACTGCGAAAGCAGCCCTTGCCGGAGGATTTGCGGTGAAATACTTGCCGTAAACAGCGTTCATATCAGCAAAATAACTCATGTCGGCGAGCAAACAGGTTGACTTTACTACATTGTCGAAAGTGCAACCGGCAGCCTTCAGGATAGCTTCCAAGTTCTTCATGCTCTGTTCGGTCTGTGCTGTTATGCCTTCGGGCATAGTTCCCGTTGCCGGGTCGATTGGCAACTGACCAGAAATAAAAATCATACCGTTAGCCTCGACAGCCTGGCTATAAGGACCGATTGCTGCAGGCGCATTGTCTGAATGAATGATATTTTTCATGTTCTATAAATATTTTTGAAAACAAAAGTAATACGATTTATCGTTTTAAATAGTATTTTTTGCAAAATTTTTATTATGTTTTTTAGTACTTCGGTTCTATTCCCATGTTGTAGAAGATGAACGAGTATATGTCAACAACCTCGTTGATTGCCTTGTCGAGAGGCTTGCCGCTTCCGTGGCCAGCATTGCTTTCGATGCGGATTAAGTGAGGCTTGTTGCCGATTTCGCTGTTCTGCAACGTGGCAGCGTACTTGAACGAGTGTGCCGGAACAACTCTGTCGTCGTGGTCGGCGGTGGTGACGAGAATTGCGGGGTATTCTACGCCATTCTTAACCGAATGCAGCGGTGAATATTTATATAGGTATTCGAACATTTCCTTGCTGTCCTCGCTTGTGCCGTAGTCAACAGCCCAGTATCTTCCGATGGTGAACTTGTGGTAACGAAGCATATCCATTACGCCAACCTGTGGAATTGCAACAGCGAACAGGTCGGGACGTTGGTTTACGACAGCACCGACAAGCAGACCGCCATTAGAACCACCCTGGATAGCAAGTTTTTCCTTGCAGGTGTATTTCTCGCTGATGAGGAACTCGGCTGCAGCAATGAAGTCGTCGAAGACATTCTGCTTCTGCATCTTGGTTCCTGCTTCGTGCCAAGTCTTGCCGTATTCGCCACCGCCACGGATGTTTGCAACTGCATAAACACCGCCTTGTTCGAGCCAAGCGATACGAGTTGCGCTGAAACTTGGTGTTAGCGAAATGTTGAATCCTCCGTATCCGTAGAGCAAAGTGGGGTTGCTGCCGTCAAGTGCGATGTCCTTCTTGTGGGTGAGGAAAATCGGAACTTTCGTGCCGTCCTTCGAGGTGTAGAACTTCTGCTCGGTTACATATTCGTCGGCATTGAACTTGATTTCGGAGTTCTTGTAAAGTTCCGACTTGTTGTTTGTAATGTCGTACTTGTAGATTGCGGCAGGAGTTGTGTAGGATGTCACGGTGTAGAAAGTTTCGGTATCTTCGGTGTCACCGCTGAATCCACTGATAGTTCCAATCATGTCGTTGTCCAGGTTGCTGATGAAGTGGCCTTCCTCGTCGAAAATGCGGATTACAGAGTGTGCATCCTTGGTATAGTTGGCAATAAGCTTCTTGCCGATGTGGCTGACGCCAGTAAGTACACCAGCATCAGATTTTGGAATAAGGTCTAACCATTTTGCAGGAGTCGGGTTGTCGAGGAAAATCTTGATAACCTTGTACTCGGGAGCAAAATAGTTTGTCATAACGATGAAGTTGCCACCGATTTCGTCGATTACTGCGTAGTCGCTGTCGAAATTGTCAACGAGTTTTACAAATTCCGAATTTGCCTTGTTCAAGTCTTTGTAGAACAAGCAGTTGCCAGAAGTCGATTCGCTACCATATATAATAAGGTACCTCTTGTTTATGACATCGGCGTTGAAACTGATGTTCGGGTTATCCTTGTCTTCGTAAGCAAGCTGGTCTTCCTTCTGCTCGGTACCAACCTTGTGGTAGTAGAGCTGACCGTTTTCGTTTACGCCCGAAAGTTCGTTGGTCGGTTCTGGGAAACGACTGTAGAAGAATCCGTCGTCCTTCCAAGCTATGCTGGTGAACTTAACCCACATAAGATGGTCGTTGAGGGTTTCGCCAGTTTCGATGTTCTTGACGAAAATTTCCTCCCAGTCGCTACCGTTACGCGAAATTGCGTAGCCGAGGTAGTTTCCGTCGTCGGAAATGCCAAGGTTCGACAGTGCAACAGTGCCGTCGTCCGACAACTTGTTGGGGTCGAGGAGTTCAACGGCTTCACCATCGAGCGAGTTCTTGTAGTACAGAACGCTCTGGTTCTGAAGGCCGTCGTTGCGGTAGAAGAAGTAGCGTTTGCCTTTCTTCGACGGAGCGCTTTCCTTCGGGTAGTTCATTATTTCCTGAAGGCGATTTTTCATCTTGTCGCGGTACGAAATCTTTGCAAGGTAGTTGTTTGTGACTTCGTTCTGTGCCTTCACCCAATTGGCAGTTTCGTCCGAGAAGTCGTCCTCGAGCCATCTGTACGGGTCGGCTACTGCCGTTCCGAAATAGTTGTCGGTGGTGTCGCACTTCTTTGTCTCGGGGTACTTCAGTGGTTCGTCACCGTTAGTTTTTGTCTCATTGTTGCACGATGATAGCATAATCAATACGTTTAAGGCTAAAATGCCGATACAATATTTCTTCATTTGTGTACGAATTTTAAATTTTGCGCAAAATTAGTCAATGCTATAATTGTTTGGCTTGCTAATTCCTAAAAGAATGGTTAAAATTTGAGGTGTGAAAATCTGCGTTGAAGGGGGGGCGTGGCGAGTGTTTAATTATTGAATATTTGCCAAAACTTAACCGCCTATTATTAATTGTTGATAATAAGTAATTTGCCAAAAATATTGACGAAAATTTTACTTATCTCACACATTTTTGTGACGAATATTAGGCTCTATTCGCACATTTTATTGACGAATATTGTCAATAACTTCTGGCAGAAGCATTATGGCGAATAATGGCAAGTCGGTTATTGTTTTGCCCTGCTCAAACGGAGCCATGGAAGTTCTAACAACGCTTGATGCTCCATACTGATTTATGAATAGTCCCAACGACTTGGCTTTCAAGTTTTTTTCTGCTTTCACTTCCAACGGGACTATCATGTCGCCAAACTGTATGATAAAATCCACCTCTGCAGTTCCAACATCAGGTGTCCAATAGTGTATTTCCATATCTTCGTTAACACTTATCTGCTGGAATACAAACTGTTCCGTTAGTGCACCCTTGTATTGCGAAAAAAACTCGTCGCCATCGACAAGCGACTTGGCATCGAGTCCGGCAATAGCACCCATAAGTCCGATGTCCAAAAGGTACAGTTTGAACGAATCGGCATCTTCGTAGCCTTTTAGCGGAAGCCACCCTGCCGAAATACGTGTTACTTTCGACACTACGCCTGCATTGCACAGCCATTGTATTGAAGTTTCGAAGTCCCTAGCACGTGCACTCGGTCGCACTGCCGTATAGACGAACTTCTTGTTTTCCTTTGCCAGTTGCGACGGAACCGAATTCCAGACCATTATCATACGCTGTACGATTTCTTTGGGCGGATGGTTCGAAAAGTCGCGCTCGTACGACTTCAGCAGGTTGTTCTGTACGGTTCGCACGGCATTGTAGTCCTTTTCCTCGGCAAATGTCAGCACGGCTTCTGGCATACCGCCAACATAGTAGTACTGGCGCAGCATCTCAATATAATTTGGCGCAAAAGGTTCTATTGTCTTCCAGTCGATAGTACGAAGCATATCCGCAAGACCGTCCTTGCCAAGTGCGCAAAGAAATTCGTCGAATGTGAGCGGATGTACATTGATGAAATCGACTTTGCCGACAGGAAACGAATCGTCCTTGTGGTCGATTACGCCAAGCAAAGATCCAGCCGCAATTATGTGATACTGCGGTGCCTTATCGTGGAAATATTTCAGCGACAGCAAACCGCGCCGTGCGTGCTGAATCTCATCGAAGAAGAGCAAAGTCTTTCCTGCTTCGACCTTAGTGCCTGTAGCCGACTGTATTGAAAGCAATATGCGGTCAATATCGAAATCCATCTCAAAGATTGACCTCAACTGCTCCGAATCCTCAAAGTTCACTTCGACAAACGACTCAAATTCGTTTCTGCCGAGTTCCCTTGCCAGCCAAGTCTTGCCGGTCTGCCTTGCACCTTCCAGAATCAGTGGTTTGCACCTTCCCGACGGCTTGTTTTTCCACTCCACTAGTTTGCTGTAAACATTTCGCTTCATAACCTAAAAATATGTCGTTGCAAAAATAATTAGTTTTCAGTAATTTGCCAAAAATGTTGACGAAAATTTTATTTGTCTCGCACGTTTTTGTGACGAATATTTAGTACACCTCTCACATTTTGTTGACGAATAAGGACAAAGAAATAGTATTCGTTTCCTTGTTGATAATATGCTCATTGAATTTTGTTTGCCGTAAAAGTGCGTTGTTAGTAATTTTTTTTTGTTACATAGAAAATTATTTTACCTTTGCGTACAATATTTTCATTGTATTCACGTTATTAAAAAGTTAAATCATTAAAAGGGATAAGATTATGAAAAACTTGATGTTAGTTATAGGAATGTTGTGCATGATTTGCCTAAGTTGCGCAAATGCAGAAAATCAGACCGAGCAAACCGACAGCATTGCGGAAAATGTTCAGGAAAAGCCGCAGAATCTTGTAAAGCAACTGTTGATAAACGATGATGACTGGCAGAAACGTGTTGTCGATTTTGAGTATGACGAATCGGGGCGTTTGGTTGCGGTTTCTACGACTTACAATGCTGGAGCAAAATCGGAATTTACCGAAAAGGCTACCGTGACATACGGCAAGAGTACAATTGTATGCGAAGGTCCAAAGGAAAAGTTGACGCTTACGTTGGATTCGGATGGTTTTGTAAAGAAGAGAGAAAGGATAACCGAAGATACGGTTACGGTTGCAGCCTACGAATACAATTCTGGAAGGTTAAGTGCTTGTGGTGATGCCGAGTGCGGGAACAAATATTTGTGGGATGGCGACAATATTGCAAAAATGACAGTTGTCTTGTGCGAGGACGATGGAAATTGGTACGATACTATTGAATACAAATATAGCGATGTTGCTCGTCCTAACATTGATGTGCTGGCTTTTTCGGATATGTTTGGCGGTTTCCCCAATGCCGAGTCTGTAGCTTCCAAAGGATTGGTTTCCAAATATATGCCGTCGGAGATAAAGGGTAGCAACTATAACAGCGATGGAGCGATGACAAGAGTTTTGTTGATTACTAACAAATACACTACAGATGATGCAGGTCGCATTACTGACATTGAATGCTTTAAGTTTTCGTTCGATATTGCAAGTGGTTCAAAGGAAGAAACAAATGTGACGGTGAAGGTGGTGTACTGACAATGTAATTTCAGATAAGCAAAAAGCCGATAGTAATGTCGGCTTTTATTGTACACAGAAAAGTCCAAATATCATCCCTCCCTCTTCCAAAATTTATTAACGGCCTTAATGTGTCAACGCAAATGGGGGAAATTTAAGCTAATTAGCCTTTGAAACAGCAAGCCACAAAAATCGTGAATCAACTTATAGCGTCTCCTATAATTTTACCTTAAACATACCCATAACCTTGAACAAGAACCTTGGCAACGGTTTTTCGCGGTCACGGGTAAGCATATTTATGTTCCATCCCAGTTTTTTCATTACTGGAATCTTATGTGTTTCAACAAATTCTATCAATGTTCCATCTGGATCCTCGATATAGGTGAAATGTCCACTTGCCTCGCCCATATCGAAACGCTCGTTGTTCGGACAGCTGTCAACCGTAAACGGGAAGCCCTTCGATTCGCAGAACTTACGGAGTTCCTGCATGTTGGTAATGTCGAAGCATAACTGAATGAATCCCGGGTCACCCCAATAGCGTCCTTCGAAAATCTTGCGTGGCTGACGATCCAAAGCGACAACAAGCTCGATGCTGCTGCTACCCATAAGTTCGGCAAAGGCGCCTTTGGGCTTGCGCGACGACCTCAACAACACGCGACGATATTTCTGATTGCCGCCGTTCATGAAGGCGAAATCAGCGAAAACACCAGTCTCATCGTAAACAACAGTGTCGTAACCAAGCACATCGCGGTAAACAGAATATGCCCTTTCGATGTCGGTAACGCCTATCATAGCACCGACAGTACCTCCCGACAAATATTTCTGGTCGATGAAGACATAATCGTCCTCAAGAACCTGGAAATAGTTGTTCCACGGGTCCTTCACGATGAAAGTTTCTTTTCCTTCAGGTGTTTTTGCCACATCGCCAACCTTGTCGTACTTGGCTTTCAGCTCATCGTGGAAAGCCTTAACATTGCGGCTCTTGATCTTTGCTGCAAAAATACCAAGGTCGCCAACTTGCACGTCGAAAGGTATCGGTTCGGGCTTGCGCTGCGAGTACTGCCAGATTTCGAATCCGCCACCACCCTGCAAGTTTACTGCTATGCAGGCATGACGCTTCTGCGGCTTGTTGCCAGTGTACGGAAGCATTCTTTCAGCAACGGTGTCGTCTTCCAAAATCTTGACACTCATCTGAAACATTTCGATGTACCATTTCCACGATTCGTGAAAGTTTTCGGTACCTACACCAACCTGCTGTATTCCTGATATAAAGTAATTTTCCATTTGCTAATTATTCAAAGATTTGATAATTCGAAGATTTGATGATTTGATGATTATCGCACCCCGAGTGAATATACATATATTTCTATTTTTTTTGCCACCGCAAAATTACTAAAATTTTCAACATAAATGAAACACAGAAACAGCCAAGCTCATCGCGGTTAATACGCTCGCCAATATCATAGGCTGTGAAAATGGTACAAATCCAAAAGAACACGATTACGAACAATAAATTTCTACAGAATAATTTTACAACACAAACCAATATAAACCACATTAAATCAACTATTTAAACAAAATTATAATGCCGTATATACTGAGGAAATGTGTAAAAATAAACAAGATTTCCTCAGTATATACGAAGTTTTTTTTATAAATTTGCAGAGCAAAAAATAGGCGTATGATAACAGGAAGGAAAAAGGAGCAAAAAGAGTTGAAAGGACTTTTGAAGTCTGGACAATCCGAATTTGTAGCGGTTTACGGCAGGCGAAGAATTGGCAAGACTTTTCTCATAAGGGAAACATTCAATTACAAATTCACTTTCCAGCATATCGGAATACTTGATGCAAGTTTGCCGGAACAGCTTAAAGAATTCAGGCAGTCGCTAAAAAGTTATGGACTTGAAAAATGCCCAATGCCCCGCACCTGGAACGATGCCTTTCATCTCCTTGAAAAACTTTTGTCAGCAAGTACCGACAAGGTCAAACTTGTGTTTATAGATGAAATGCCGTGGCTTGACACTCCCAAATCTAATTTTGTAAGGGCATTGGACCACTTCTGGAACGGATGGGCATCGGCTCGCAGGGATATTGTCCTCATTGTTTGCGGGAGTTCTACATCTTGGATTATCAGCAAAATAATCAACAACTACGGTGGGTTGCACAACCGTCTGACAAAACAGATTTATCTAAGCCCATTTTCGCTAAAAGAGTGCGAAGAATATTCCAAAAGCCGCAAACTTGCCTTTACACATAGCCAGATTCTTGAAGCATATATGGTTATGGGCGGAGTGCCTTACTATTGGTCGCTTCTTGAGAAAGGTATGAGCCTTGCTGAAAACATCGATAAGTTGTTTTTTGCGCCCAAAGGCGAACTTAGCAACGAATTCAATGCTCTGTACCATTCGCTTTTCCGAAATCCAGAGCCACATTTGTCCATTATTAAGGCGTTGAGCTGCAATAAGTCCGGACTTTCGCGCGATTTGATTTTAGCACGAACAGGTTTAAATGACAATGCAACATTTTCAAAGGCTCTTTCAGAGCTGGAACAGTCGGACTTCATACGGAAATTCAACTTTATAGGCAATAAGGTAAAAAAGGCCACTTATCAGCTTATTGACAATTTTACGCTATTCTATTATGACTTTATGGAGGAAAACGGCATGTCCAATCCGCACTTCTGGTCTGCAAACATCAACAAGTCGGCATACACCGCTTGGACAGGGTTTGCTTTCGAAAAAGTATGTCTGCTGCACCTCGAGCAGATAAAGAAGGCATTGGGCTTTAATGCAGTTATAAGCTCGGCACATTCTTGGTTTTATCGTCCACAAAACGGAGAAAAAGGCGTTCAGATAGACCTGCTAATCGACCGCAGTGACGATGTAATAAACCTTTGCGAAATAAAGTTCTGCAAGACCAAATACAAACTTACAGAAGAAGAATTCCATCGTCTTGAAAACCGTCGTCTGACCTTTATTGAGCAGACAAAAACACAGAAATCCGTTGTCTTGACAATGATTACAACCAATGGAATTTTTCAGGGAAATTTTGCAAATGAAATTCAATACCAAATCACACTAAATCAGTTATTTGAGTAAAATAACAATGTCGTATATACTGAGGAAATGTGTAAAAATATGCAAGATTTCCTCAGTGGATAAGGATAAAATTCTTCAATGTCGTCTGGATTTAAGAGATAAAGTTTCAAAAATATTGGAACCTACATAAACCAAAAGGAACCCACCATTTCAGATGAGTTTCCTTTGTTTGCTGATGATTTTTGCAAGGCGTAAGCCTTGAGATTACAGCATCGTAGGCAGGAGCCTACGACGAAACATTTTTAGATAGCAACTATATAGTACCAAGCTTTCTTTGTTTCCTTTTTTATCTTTTTCGCTTTACTGTCATAGTAACTATCATAAAATTCTTTATCATCACGCCACTCTATTTTAAATTTTCCATCAATATAAATGTATTCAGGAGTTTCTCCTTTGATAGGATTTTTGATTCTCCCATTAATTTCTTTTTGTGGATTCCTAAAATATCCATAAATTCCAGAGCTTATCCCCTCACCTCCCGTGCAGAAATTTTTGTCATCAACAAGGACAAAGGTACATCCTCCTTTAAAACCAGAGTCTTTTAACTGTTCTATGAAACGAATGTCTTTAACAAATTGAAACATTCTTCTTGGGTAGGCTCGTTTTCGTGGAAATTTTAATTCGATGGCAAAACTCTCCTTGTCATTGAATATCACAATATCAATTTCCTTTTTAATCCAGCCTTGCTCATTATTTTTAGATGGCAAGGATTTATCATCATATCCGAAAAACGAAATATTTCTTTCGAATTGTACAGCATAATTTTTCCCTATTACATTTCTTAAATAAATGCCCAATTCGTGTTGCAGCGATACTTCGTTGTAAAGCTCAATCTTATTATCATTTGCATATTGTAAAAAATTTTCAATATGTCTTTTTATTTCTTGTATTTCCATTTTGCTAATATTTTTTATTGTTGAGTCGCACCGTGGCACGACTGTACTAAATTTCCTATTATTTTTTCATTCAAAAATTCAACGATTTAAAAATTTCCTCTCCCCCGCGCGCGGAAACCTTGCCCTGCGGTGCCCTTGTGTGCGCTACCGCGCACGCACCGCACTGCAATGTTTCCGCCGCTTTGCGCGTTTTGGGGGGAGAACAAAAGATTAGTTCTGTGACTGGCAAACCGCGCGAACGGGTAACCCATAGCTGCGGCCGCCGTTGCCCATGCTGCAACTGCCCGAACCGAAGCTGAGGTCCCACGCGAGGTCCGTACGGTCCGAGAGCGAACTAGACCAGCAGCCGCCGTTGGAACCGGCACCGTTGAGCTCACTACCGCTGCGGTAGCCGGCAGCGGGCAGGAAAATGGAGTTGCCGTTAGGACCTGTGAACAAACGACCGTTTACACCATTCTGAGTTGTCCAAGTTACGGTGCAGTTATTTTTCAGTTCAATCAGTTCATCGTAAGTCGGCATTCTCCAACCTGCGCCCCAGTTGGCGGTGGCTACATCGTCAGAGGGTTCAAGGGTCGTCAGATTGTCGGTGAAGCCGTTGTTGCCATAATATGCACCGTTACAGTACTTGGTGAGTGTAGAAGAACTGCCGTTGCAATATCTATATGTACTCCAGTCGTAGTAGTCCTTCGGAGTGGTTTCTCCCCAAGCAAAGTAATTTCCATATCCTTCAGGTGTGGTTGCTCCCACATTGCAGGTTGCCCACTTGGTACCGCTTGGCAGACCAAGGTCAACATAGCCGTAGTCATTGGTATAGCCAGTTGGCTCGCTGTAATCATACATAGGCGTAGTAAACGACATAACTTCTCCGTATGATGTGCCTGCGACATTTGTTGCAAAAGATTTATAATAATAGGTGGTATTAAGAGTTAGATTGTCAATAAAAGCTGTGTAACCACCTATGTCTTGAAATGTACCAGAGACTATTCTTTCTGTAAGATTATTCTCAGTCGTACCATAAAAGAAACCTCGAGCAATTATTAACTCTCCTCCATCTGAGGTCACTTCTGCAGAAAGAGTAGCGCGATCAGAACTTACGGATGCTGTACCGGTTGTAACAGCAGGAACATGAGCAGATGTAGAACTTCCGCCTCCTATGCTATTTATTGCCTCCTGCAACTGTGCTACAAGTGCATCAACATAAGCCTTGGTTGTGGCGTCCTGCGCATCGGTCGGGTCGGTTACATTCTTCAACTGGCTATTTGCCGAATTACCTTCTGCCAAAACTGCCGATAGATTTGGAGTTGTATAAGTGCTTGCTCCGCCTTCCTGTGTACGAGGCTCGAAACGTCCGGTTGTGGCATTGTATGCAAGCACATCACCATCATTGGCACCAGTGGCATCAATATAGGAAACACTTCCTGCAGCAAATGCGTATGGAACACTTACAAACTCGATTGTACCGAGCGAGAGGCTGAACTGAAGCATTGCCGTTGGGTCGTAGTCAATCTTTAGGAACTTGCGACCGCCAGCCCAGTCGATGTCGGCAAACTCGCCAACAGCCATATATGGGTCGCGCCCAATCTGGAACGAAAACGAACCGTAGGCATTGGTCGTCAGCGAACGGATTTCGCGGTAAATAAGTTCTCCCTCGGGGCTGCCGTCGAGGATTGACAACTGAATCATAATAGGCGTGTTTGCCATCACTTCGCTGTTCGCATCGCGGGCTATCGCCTGGAAATTAATCGCCTGCGGAACATCCTGTGCCGTCAGGAACATTGATGCCATAAGGAGGCAGAAGGTAAAAATGATTTTCTTCATCTCTTATTATTTTTTTATTTGTTATTATCCTTTTTACATTGGGACACAAGATTTTGTGTCCTTACATTATACACATTCTACATTGTCAATTCGAGACGTGGCGCGCCGCGTCTCTACAGATTGTCCATTATCCATTGTCAATTATCAATTATCAATTATCCATTGTTAATTGTCAATTGTTTTTTACCACCTTTTTTACCGCTATTACATCTTTGCCGTTCAGAACCGACACAAAATAACTGCCTGCCGGCAATGACTTTACATTCAGGTATGCTTTGTCTCCATTTGCTAATGTCTGCAACACCATCTGCCCCAGCGCATTGAATACTGCCACTCCTGTAACACCTTCTGTGCCGTTGAAATCAACGGTTAGGATGTCTGTTACGGGATTTGGATAACATTCAATCGACGAGGGCAATTCGGAGGCTTCCTGCAGGATTGTTGGAATGTCGCCGCCAGTGTTTTCCTCACTGCTTAGGGAACCGCTTTCGAGGCTAATGCCATCGCTTCCGCCGGTTGCCATTGTGAAATTGAATGTCTCGCCGAGGACAAAATTTACATTGTCGCCTGCCGCACCGCCCGAACTCATGCTGATGCGGTCGAGATTCTGTGCATTAGCCATTGTTGCAATAAGCAATAGCAATGCAATAAAAAATCTTCTCATATTTTTATGCCCTCTTTCTCGTGTCGGGCACAACCTTTTCCGCCCACCAGTACCCAACAGGCAATTCTACAAAAAAGAAGCGTGGCACTGTATGTCTCACACTGTACTTGAAGGTCGTAGGATTACCTGTAAAACAAATGCAAAAACAGTCCACGCCAAGCGCGGAACCGTCATACCACCCTCGTTTTACATTGAAAATTTCCTACGTTTTCAAGTACAAGGAAGCATAAACGCTTCGTTAATCAATATGTACGGCTTGGTTCATCGCCAAACCAATGGCAAAAATAGGAAAAGGGAATGGAATGGCAAAATTTATTTTGTCAGTCTTCAATAAATTTATTTATAGGAATTTGGTCTGTTTGATTATTATCCGCTCATGCCGCGGAGGCATTTACTTTTTTTGTCACCAAAAACAGTAAACAAAAAAAAGTGTGTCCGCTGAGTCTGCTTCGCTAAAAATCGGTTGCACTATGCTAAAAGTCAGAAACTTGCCTTATGTACGGGTTGCGTTAAAAACGCCAACCCGACAACGGCTTCAAACAGACTGACTTTTTACGCTTCGTTTCACCGATTTTCTTAACGCTCACCAGCCAAGGCGGCAATCAAGGTATCGCCTAAGGCGATGAGTAAAAAAACAAAATACGTCTTCGTGAAATTCCGTTTTTTCGCATTACAAAAATAAATCTGCTCCCACTTTTTTCGCTGTACCTAAAATCGTACCCGCAAATTGTAAATTTTCATTATTTTTGCCATAAATTTTCGTTTATGGAGAGACGCAGGTACCCGGTAGATACGCAAACCTTCAGCAAAATAATTGAAGGCAATTACATTTATGTTGATAAGACCGCCTTGGTTTACAAGATGGTAAAGGATTTCAATTATGTATTTCTTTCGCGTCCTCGGCGTTTTGGAAAGTCGTTGTTGTGCAGCACCCTAAAGGAATACTTCGAGGGCAACAAGGAGATGTTCAACGGTCTGCAGATGGCGGAATTGGAAAAGGACTGGGTAAAATATCCGGTGGTACATATTTCGTTTGCAATAGCAAAAAATGTGTCAGAAGAAAGTCTTACAGCAATAATAAACAATATTCTACAAGTAAACGAGACAAGGTTTGAAATTGAAAATACAGAAAATGATTGTGGCGTAAGATTTTTCAACCTTATCAAAAACATATATGAAAAGACTGGTCATAAAGTAGTGATTATAATCGACGAATACGATGCGCCAATGCTTGATTCTATTGATAACGACATATTACAGAATAAAATCCGTAGTATCCAAAACCAGTTTTTTTCTCCACTGAAGGACCTTGACCCTTATATCCGCTTCGTTTTCATTACTGGCATAACAAAATTCTCGCAAATGTCGATTTTCTCTGCACTGAATAATCTGAAAGACATTTCGCTTCTGCCTGATTTTGAAGCAATTTGCGGAATTTCAAAGGACGAACTTTTTACACAACTGAAGGACGGACTTCAAAATTTTGCAGATGAAAATGAAATGACGGTAGAACAGGCTGTAGAAAAGTTTACAAACAAATACGACGGCTATCATTTTTCTAATAAAAAGCAGGATATTTTTAATCCTTTCTCTGTAATCAGAGCATTGGACGACAGAACGTTAAACGATTACTGGTTTGGCTCGGCAACTCCAACTGCACTGATAAAACTCATTCGAAAATTTGACATTGAAATGTTCGACTATGAATCGGTTGAGTGCGAATCAAGCAGGTTCAATCAGCCGGTAGAAAGTGTTACGGATTTGGTGCCGTTCCTGTTCCAGACGGGTTACCTGACAATCAAGGACTACAACAAGGATTACAACACCTATATTCTTGGCTATCCGAACGAAGAAGTGAAGTCGTCAATGGCAAATGTACTTTACAAATATACCTACAATACACACAAAAACATTCCCCTAAAAAAGGCGTTCATTGACTTCTCGAAGGATGATGACTTGGACAAGTTCATTGAGCATCTGAAAGTTTTCTTTTATGGATTTCCGTTTTCGATGGACAATGAGAAAGCTAACGAATTGCATTATCATTCAATCCTTTATACGGCATTGGCTTCTTTCGGAGCGGATATTACTGCCAATCAGGAAACAGCACTCGGCAAGGCCGACTTGGTACTGAAAATGCCAAAGACAATATATGTCATCGAGTTGAAATACAACAGGTCTGCCAATGCAGCAATGAGACAGATTGAGCTACGCGAATACGCCAAGGCTCATCTGGATTCGGGAAAAAGGATTGTGAAACTTGCGATAAATTTCTCCTCAAAGGAAAGAAATATAGAGAGTTACGAGGCTATAGAAGAAAAAGTTGAAAGTCCAAATGTCTAAAAGAAGACCAGTCTTGATGTCAAGCAGAAGACCTGTCTAACAGTCTGACTGTAAGACTGTGAGACTGTGAGACTGCAAGACTGTAAGACTGTTCGCCCCTTCTACATCGCCTTTATATTCCTTGCTATTCTCGCTGCCAATCCGGGGAACCAACGCTTGATGTACACCATTATAAGTTCCTTGCCACCGACAAGCACTTCGCGCTTTTTACGATAGATGGCATTCACAATCTTGCGTGCAGCCTTCTCCGATGTTATTCCTCCTGCCTGTCCAGCGTCCATCTTGCCGTGCGGAGTGCCGTCCTTTTCAAGGGCATAGAGCGAAATGTTGGTCTGTACACGCCCCGGACAAACAAAAGTCACGCGTATATTGTCGCTGTAGCACTCCGCCTGAACAGTCTCGAAGAAGCCGTAAAGCGCAAACTTCGACGAACTGTAGGCACAGCGCAACGGAAAGCCGAACTTTCCAGCAATGCTTGTTGTAACGGCAATCTGTCCACCTCCATTGGTAATCATCTTTGGAAGAATTGCCTTCGTGATTGCCACCGGCGCAAAATAGTTGACATCCATAACCTTGTCAATCACATCCATCTGCGAATCGACTGTACTGGAACGCTGGCTGATTCCTGCATTGCAGAAGAAAATGTCGATTCTGCCAAACGACAACCAAGCTAGCTCCGAAACCTGCGCCAGACTTTCCAAATTTGACAAGTCGGCAGGCAAAACCTTTGCATCGGCAGCTCCATCGGCAAGGCATTTTTCACGCACCTTTTCGAGTGCAGACTCGTTGCGCGATGTCAGCACAAGGCTTGCGCCTTCCATTGCCATACGGTATGCTGTTGCCTCGCCTATTCCCGACGAAGCACCCGTAATCCATACTATTTTGTCTGCAAAGCGATGTTTCATAAAATTATAGTACCGTCATTCCGTAAGACAAAGCGAACAGGCACAGGGACGAGCCTTGTGAGCCTGTCTATACGGAATCTCCAATTAGTACCCAAAGGAGATTGGCTACGCCGAGCTAAAGGTACCGCATAAGCGAACTCACACAACATGTTCCTTAGTTGGTTCGTTCTGCTTTGCGGAATGACGGTCACTTTCTGTAACATTGTCATTCATTTTATTTTGCATCAACCTCCGCCTTGAAATCCTTTGCTCTTGCAGCACCTTCACCGGTGTTTATAAGAACGGTCTCGCCATTTCTGATACGACCTTCCTCGAGAGCCTTGTAGAAGCCTGCAAAGCAAACTGCACCTGCAGGACCGAAGTAAACGCCCTTTTCATTCTTAGCAATGCGTGCATAGTCGGCTATCTGCGATTCCTTAATGCGAACAAAGCAACCGTCGCTCTTGCGAACTATCGAAGCCACAATAGGATACATTCCCGGATTACCAGCCGAAAGTATCGAAACCTTGGTCTGCGGATTGTCGATTACCGGATAATCCTTTTCGTAACCTTCAGCAAAATTGCTCTTCACGGCACGCTCCCAACCCTGTACCATCGGGTCGCAGGTGTCCTGCTGAACAAGAATCATGCGCGGCAACTTCACTTCGGGATACATTCCGCAAATTTCGCGTACACCCTTGTCAAGTGCAATAGGGCCAGTGCCACCGGCAACAGCCTGAACATAAACATCGGGCATCTGTCCCAACTGGCGTATAAACTCGAAGACCATAGTCTTCTTGGCCTCAACGCGTATCGGGTCGATATTGCCAGCAGAAATCATAACCTTCTGCTCCTTGTGGAAATTAGCTGCAACCTTCTTTGCTGCGCCATAGTCGCCTTCGCAAACTACCAAGTTCTGATCGAGCGAACGGATTTCATCGGTAGTGTCCTTGCAAACGCATTCCGGAACAAAAATGTCGAACTTAACGCCAGCCTTTGCCAAGTACTTGCTGTATGCTGTTGCCGTATTTCCGCTCGAAGCAAGGCAATATTCCTTTACACCGTTCTCCTTGAACAGCGAAGCAGCCAACGAAGCAGCTACATCCTTGAAAGTATTGGTTCCACCGTTAAGGTCGTTGCGATAAACGTATGCCTTGCAGTCGATTCCATACTTTTCCTTTGCAAAACGGTCGAGAAAATCCCAATGTTCCACGGGAATTGCACCCTCGCCGAAGCTAACGATGTTCTTTTTGTCCTCGAGAGGCAAAAAGTCGAAGTAATGCCAAAAACTTTCGGGCTTTCCCTTGTAAAGTTCGGGAAGTTTCGTGTAATCGGCATCGTATTTCACTTCTACATGATTGCTTCCGCACTGAGGACAAAGCTGGTCGTGAGCGAACCATTCGGCGAAATTATTTATTACCGCACCGCATTTTTTGCATATAAGATTGTATTTCATACACTTATCATTTAAAGCAGGAAAAGTATCCCGAGCCAATCAGGACACTTCTCCCCCGTATTTTTAATTCAAATAAAAAAGCCACCCCACACCGTCATTCCACAAAACTGAACGAACAGACGCAGGAACGAGTCTTGTGAGTTCGTTTATGCGGAACTGAAAGTCGCGACACGAAGATAGCAATCTCCCATTAGTACACAATGGAGATTGCTCGCAAGCTTCGCGAGGTTGCAAGCAACGTTTCGGATAGCCGTCTTCACACAGCTCACAATTCCGTATCGCTGGTTCAGTCTGGCTTCCGAAATGACGTCCATAGGGAAAAGCACTCATAACAAATTAAACATTCATCAAGATTTACCTAGTGAAATTCAGCATTGGAGCAGGCTCATCGTACTTGCCGCTTGCCAACTTTTCCTTGATTTCCTTGAATGCATTCAACGTATAGTCAACATCCTCGATGCTATGAGCAGCAGTAGGGATAATACGGAAAATAATCATTCCGACAGGAATTACAGGATAAGTAACGATTGAGCAGAAAATCTTGTAGTTTTCGCGCAGGTCGTAAGCCATATTAGCAGCCTGGTTTACACCACCCATGATATGAACTGGAGTTACACAAGCCTCGGCCGGACCGATTGAGAAACCAAGTTTGCGGAAACCTTCCTGCAAACGACGGGTTACTGTCCACAATTTCTTGCGGAGTTCGTCTCCCTCGGCACTGCGGATGATTTCAAGACGCTTCAAGCAACCTTCAACTATAGGCATAGGAAGAGCCTTTGCGTAAATCTGCGAACGCATGTTGTAGCGAAGGAAGTCGATGATGTACTTCTTCGATGCTACGAAACCACCGATACATGCCATTGATTTTGCGTATGCTCCAATGTAAATATCAATGTCGTCCATTACGTTGAAGTGCTCAGATGTTCCGCGGCCGTGTTCGCCCATAACGCCAAAGCCGTGAGCATCGTCAATCAAAATGCGGAAATTGTATTTCTTCTTCAAAGCCACAATCTGGTCGAGAATACCAAGTGCGCCAGTCATACCGTAAACGCCTTCGGTGATTACCAAAACGCCACCACCCTGCTCATCGGCAATCTTGCAGGCAACCTGCAACTTCTTTTCACAACTTTCAATATCGTTGTGCTTGAACGAGAACGACTTGCCAATATGCAAGCGCTTTCCATCGAGCAAACAAGCGTGAGCCTCTGCATCGAAAACTATCACATCGTGACGAGTCATAAGGCTGTCGATAACCGACACAATACCTTGATAGCCAAAGTTCATCTGGAAAGCAGCTTCCTTCTTTTCGAAGTCGGCAAGTTCGCGTTCCAACTGTTCGTGCAATGCTGTGTGGCCAGTAAGCATACGACTACCCATAGGATAAGCCAAGCCCCACTTTGCTGCGCCGTCGGCATCAGCCTTGCGAACTGCAGGATGATTTGCCAGACCAAGATAGTTGTTCAAACTCCAGCATAATACTTCCTTGCCCTGAAACTTCATGTGAGGACCGATTTCGCCTTCCAACTTTGGAAATGTGTAATATCCTTCAAACTTTTCCCTGTACTGTCCGAGCGGACCGCCCGACGACTCGTGAATTCTTTCAAATATGTCTTTCATAAACAATCTGTTGGGTTCATTAATTTAATAAAAACATCTTGCCTTTCTTCAAACAAAGAACCCGATTCTGTCTGAAAAAAAGTTGTGCAAAGTTAATCTAAATTTTTGAGGCAATGAATTTCTAAAACATTTTTTGGGCGAAACAAATCCTACGACATTTTTTTTCGTAACTTTTACATATTTTTGCCACGGATATGAAAGACTTTGCTGCCATAGATTTCGAGACCGCCAACGGTGAACGCTGTAGTGTTTGCAGTGTGGGAGTAGTAATTGTACGCAATGGAGAGATTTGCGATTCGTTCTACAGCCTCATAAAGCCAGAACCGAACTACTACTCATGGTTTTGCCAGCGCGTTCACGGACTCGGACACGAAGACACCGACAACGCCCCTATTTTCCCCGAGGTATGGAAACAGATAGAACCGAAAATCGAAGGGCTTACACTTGTTGCTCACAATAGTCCTTTCGACGAAGGTTGCCTAAAAGCTGTTTTCCAGACCTATTGCATGACCTACCCCGACTATGAGTTCAAATGTACTTGCCGTGCCGCACGACGATTTTTCGGCAAAAAACTTCCAAACCACCAGCTACACACCGTTTCGGAAGCCTGCGGGTATATTCTCGAAAACCACCACCACGCACTTGCCGATGCTGAAGCCTGCGCTGCGATAGCGATGAAGATTTTATAAAGGCAAAAAGGCTTGATGCCGTTTGTACAGGCGTAATTCATTGCGTCTCAGAAACGCCGAAGCCAGAAACGCCGCTGGCATAGAACGGCGAAGCCCTCAACGAAGTTAAACGGCTTTAGCCACAGAAACGCCGAAGCCAGAAACACCGCTGGCATAGAAACGGCTTTAGCCACAGAAACGGCGAAGCCATTCAAACGCCGTAGGCATAGAAACGGCTTTAGCCACAGAAACGCCGCAGGCATTCAAACAGCGAAGCCATAGAAACGCCGCAGGCATTCAAACGCCGCAGGCATTGAAACGGGCATTAATTATTAAATGGTGTAGCCACATAAACATTGTGGGCAAAAAGGCTAAAAGAAGCGAAGGCTGAAAGTCTAGCAGAAGACCTGTCTAACGGAAGACCAGACTATCTGTCCGCAAGACTGTCAGCCTGTTCGCCCCAAATCTTCAAATCTTCAAACGGCGTCAGCCATCAAACCTAGAAACAATTAGAAACGGCTTTAGCCACAGAAACAGCGTAGCCAGAAACGCCGTAGGCATAGAAACTTAGAAACGGCTTTAGCCACAGAAACAGCGTAGCGAGAAACGGCGCAGCCATAGAAACGTGAAACGTAAAACGGCGCAGCCAAAAAATCGTAAATCGTCCTTCGTAAATCGTAAATAATATTGTATTTTTGTTCCCGATTTTGATTGTTGAACTACAAACACAAATTTTTAATAATGAGAAGAATATTTACTCTTTTCCTATTTGCCATATTATTGGGCAGTTATGCTATGGCTCAGCAAAACTACGATTTTTCTGCCGCGTGCGAAAGCGGACAGACATTGTACTACAAAATTACATCAAGTACAGAACCATATACGGTAGAGGTTGTTTCACAAAACACATCATCACCATATTATTCAAATGATCCCACAGACAACCTTGAAATTCCTGTATCGGTTGAATATGACAATATCACTTATTCTGTTACGAGCATCGGATCTTCTGCATTTCGGGGTTGTAGCGAACTTACATCTGTTACAATCGGAAATTCTGTTACGAGCATTGGTGAGCATGCATTTTCTAATTGTAGCGGACTTACATCTGTTACAATCGGAAATTCTATCACAAGCATTGGAGATGATGCTTTCTCAGAATGTACTGGACTGACATTTGTAAATTTCAATGCAACCAACTGTACAACTATGGGCGGTTCGTTATATCCTGTATTTCGAAACAGTAATGTAAATGCAACAATAAATATAGGCGAAGGTGTAACCACAATACCCGATTATGCATTCAAGGGATTATTAGGAAACGGTATGCTGATAATTCCAAGTTCGGTTACAAGCATTGGCAGAAATGCATTTACCAATTGCAGTGGACTTACATCGCTTACAATAGGTAATTCTGTTACAAGCATTGGTTATTCTGCATTTGAGTTTTGCAGCGGACTTACGGGAACTTTGACAATCCCCAATTCTGTTACGAGCATTGGCGGTAATGCATTTTCTGGTTGTAGCGGAATAACATCGTTAACAATAGGGGACTCGGTAGAAATTATTGGTACCGAGGCATTTTCTGGGTTAAGTAGTGTGTCGATAGTCTACTTTAATGCTACAAACTGTACAAGGATGGGACAAACTTCTTCTGTTTTTGTGATGTCTGCGTTTTATAGTTGTCCATTGTTGACAACTTTAAACATTGGAGAAAATGTGACTAATATTCCTAAGGATGCATTCAAAAATTGTGGAGCATTGACGACAATAAACTATAATGCAATCAATTGCTCTCCGTTTAATAATAATAGTAACAATGGGATAACAGGAAATGCAAATATTACAACAATCACTATCGGTGAGAATGTAGAGGTGATTCCTGATGGAGCATTCTATGGTTGTAGTGGGTTATCAACGGTTAACTTCAATGCAACAAATTGCACATCAATGGGAAGTCCTGATGCTCTTGTATTCGGCGGTTGCACATCTTTGTCAACCTTGAATATTGGTGAAAATGTTACAAATATTCCTGATAATGCGTTTAAATCCTGTAGTATGCTTAATGGTGACTTATCTTTACCAAATTCTATACTGAATGTTGGTGTTTCTGCATTTGACGGCTGCAACATGCTGGAGTCACTTACTTTCGGGAGTTACATTGCTAGCATTGGTTCGTATGCTTTTTCGGAATGTAATGGTTTTTCTACACTTACTATACCTTCATCGCTCAATAGTATTGGCAATAATGCATTTTACAATTGCGGAGGACTTAATTACATTTCGGTGGACTCGGATAATAGGACTTACGATAGTCGCAATAACTGTAACGCTATAATTAGGACTTCTGATAATACACTTTTGCTTGGTTGTAACAATACCACAATTCCCGAGTCTGTGACAAGCATTGAATCTTCCGCATTTTACAATTGCAATACGCTGCGCAATCTTACTATACCAAAATTTGTTACAAGTATTGGTGATGATGCGTTCTTCGGCTGTTCGTCAATGTCAGAAATGGTTGTAAATGCTGTTGCCTTGAATTCTAACTTTACACGGTCACCATATGGTCCGCAGGGAAATGCCTCGTTGAAGAAAGTATATATTGACTCAACTGTAACGAGATTGCCCGACTATATGTTTGCTGGATGCTCGGCAATTGACACTATAATGGTTAATAATACGATACCACCTATAGTATATGCAAATACTTTCGATTACGCTAATTTGTCAAACATACCAGTCATAGTTTCTTGTGGCGCCATACCGACCTACGAGAATGCAAACTTCTGGTATAACTTCAGGCGTATCCAGCAGTCCGCTTCCTGCCCGTTACCCTATACAATAACTGTGCTTTCGAGCAATCCGAACTACGGTACAGTAACTGGTGGCGGCGTGTACATGGAGAATACCACGGCTACACTTACGGCAACGCCATACGAGGAGTGTATGTTCGTAAACTGGAACGATGGCAATACCGATAATCCACGCGAAATTACCGTTACCGAGGATGCGACCTATATCGCAACTTTCGTGCGCGGAACCTACAATCCGACCATCTACAACGCCATAGCCGATACTGCTTGTGGCAGCTACACCTGGAACGGCGACATATATACCGAAAGCGGCGAGTACCAGCAGACTTTCACAGCTGCAAATTCGGTTGACAGCGTTGTAACTCTCACACTTACAATACTTCCGCTTCCCGAGCCAGTAATTACCGTCGATGGCATCCTCGACGCCTGCAATCCCGAAACCACAAGCGTAACGTTGCATACCGGAGAGTACGATTCGTACATCTGGTCTAATGCCATTACTGGCGAATCGGCAATTGTAACTACTCCGGGAGAATATTCCGTAGAGGTGGTTGACAGCATGGGCTGCCACGGATTTTCGGAAGGAATTTTTGTCGGCTACAGCACAATACTCACCGAGGCTCCGTACATTACCAATGTGGGAATGAAAAATAACGGATACAATATGCTGCAATGGAATATGGATGCTACAGATACTGTAGGTGTTCGTGGATTTTATATCTATAGGGAAGATGCGGCGGCCAATGCTTTCTGTTTTATCAAGCATATCAACAAGCCAAGAGCAACGTCGTTCACCGACTCAACAGCCGACCCTACGGCAAGGGCATACCGTTACAAGATTTGCGCCGTTGATGAATGTGGAGGAATGTCGCCGGTCAGTACACCGCACAGGACAATGCATCTTACGATAAATAAAGGTATTGGCAATGCTTGGAATTTAATTTGGTCGCCATACGAGGGACTGCCAATCAGGTCGTACAGAATTTACAGGGGAACAACAATGCAAAATATGGTAGTGATTGGCGAAGTGCCTGGCAACCAGAATTCCTATACCGATAACGGCAATCCATACAACGCTGGCTTTTTCTACAAAATTATCCCTGTAAAAAATACGCGTTCGGATGATGAGGAAGATGAAGATATAATGCTGAGTTCCAATGTGGTTGACAATGGTTATATTGTAATGCGTACAGTAATTGTTGCTCCGTCAAATCCTGCCAATGGAACTGCCAGTGGCAGTGGCTCATATCCCGACGGAACGATTGTCACGCTTTGGGCAACAGCAAATGCAGGTTACGAATTCTCCACATGGAACGATGGCAGCACAGAGAATCCACGTAGCGTAACAATAACCAGCGACACATTGTTCATCGCCAACTTCGTGGAAATTTCTCAAACACCTACATTTACGATAACGGTGTACTCGTCCAATCAGGCATACGGAACTGTTTCTGGTGGCGGAACATACGAAGAAGGCAGTGAAATTCAACTCATAGCCACAGCCAACAACGGTTACGAGTTTGTATCGTGGAGCGATGGAAGTATTGAAAATCCTCATACAATAACAGTAACGGAAGATGCAATGTATATTGCAACATTCATAGAAGCACAATCTATAAGAAATTTCACTGTGTCAGTAATTTCTGCAAATCCGGCACAAGGAACAGTAACAGGCGGTGGCTCCTATCCGGAAGGTACGGAAATAACTATTGAAGCAATTGCAAACGAAGGTTACGAATTCATCTCTTGGAGCGACAACAATACCGAAAATCCTCGACAGATTACTGTAACGGCTGATGCAATGTACATTGCCACCTTTATGTCCGAAAATGGTGTAGATGAATTTGAAGCAACGGAAACCGAAATCTTCCCGAATCCCGCCACCGACATCCTCAACATCACATCATCCGAAACAATTTCCGAAATCGAGATTGTAAATGTGATGGGTCAGGTTGTAAAGCGCGTGGAAGCGAACAGCGACAACGTGACTTGCGATGTGGAAGAATTGAAGGCAGGGGTGTATATGGTGAGAATATATGGTAGCTCCCTGCGGCGTGCTGAGCCTGTCGAAGCAAGCCTGTCGAAGGGCACGGTCATTTCTCAACGAAAATTCGTAAAGGAATAACCGAAATGTTTGTGGAACAATATCGTAGGGGTGGGATTCAATCCTGCCCCTACGCATATATGTTCCGTCCTTTTCCTGCGGATTCCATCCGCACAACGGACATACGACATGCAACAACAATCAAGGACGGTTCAACGCCGTCCTTTTTTATTATCGTTGCAAATACGGAATCTTAAAAAATTGCATAAATTTGCATCTTGAAATTGCTTGTTTGCGAATATGAAACGATTGCTGATGCTTGTACTATGTGCATTTGCCGCATTGTCGGCGATGTCGCAGAACTATGCAATCACATATTCGGACAAAAACGGTAATTCATACATCTATTTTTCACTAAAGGACTACAACATAACCGAAATTTCAACGGCAAACGGTAGGTTCTCGAAGATAGCTTTCGAAAAAAATGTCTCCCTCGAAAAGAAAGGCTGGGCGGAACTGCCATTTGCAAGCACAACAATTGACTATTCCGACAGCGACATAATCGCAATCGACACCAGCAAATCGGAATATCACGAACTTATGCTTCCTTACCCCATTCTGCCATCACGCGGAACAATCTATCGCGACCAGAATCCCGATTCCATACCATATACAATATTGGCGGAATCAATTTCAGACGAATTGTATCCAAACGAAAACATAAAAATAGGACCTTTCACTTTCCGTAACGAGACAAAAGTCAACATAAGGATTTTCCCATTCCAGTACAATTCGGCACGGCAAACGCTCAGAATATACGACAGAATAGCAATCAAAGTCACACACAGCAAGTCGCGCGTGATAACACCGCTTCCAAACTACGACTACGGCGATATTCTTATAATTACGCCAGAAAGATACGATTCTGCACTTGCGCCCTACATAACTTGGAAACGAGAAATGGGTTACAACGTAACTGTAATGCACTGCGATTCAGCCGAAAACGTCACACCAAAGATTGCTCAGGCATACAGTCAAAATCCTAATCTGCTGTATGTTCAACTTGTTGGCAATTGGAACGATGTACAGTCAAATATCTTAGGCACAGAGACTTGCTATGATTGTCCAACCGACCCTGCACTTGGCTGTGTTTCAGGTGGCGACGACTACCCCGACCTTGCAATAGGCAGGTTTGTGTGCGCCAACGAAGAAGAACTTTCCACGCAAATCCAGAAAAGTATCAACTACGAGAAAAATCCCAACAACAACCGCGACTGGCGCGACCGCTTCATAGGAATTGGTTCGGGCGAAGGTCCCGGCGACGATAACGAACTCGACTACGAACACGTCAGGAAGATTTACGACAATAGACTTGCTGATTTTACCTATAACATTCATTCACAGCACTATGATGCCGAGACAAATGTTTCGTCGAATGCCTTGATTGCAAGCATAAATGTTGGCGCATCATCAATTGCATACTGCGGACACGGAAGCGGTTCATACTGGTTGACAGGTGGTTACGGTTCATCAAACGTAACAGTGAGCAGCAATGGCGACAAACTGCCATTTGTGGTTTCGGTTGCCTGCCGAAACGGAGCCTTCCAAAACGGCGACTGCTTTGCCGACAAATGGATGAACGCCAAGCATGGTGGCGCGGTGGCAACCCTGATGTCGAGCATAAGCCAGCCATGGAATCCACCAATGCGCGGTCAGGACTACTTCTACGACATACTTTCGGGCGGCTACAACTACGATAACGACACTACATCCAACGGACTGAATACCAACGAACAGCGCACGCATTGGGGTTCGGTAGTGCTAAACGCATTCTACCTTATGCTATGCGAATCGGCCCAGCAAGGCGACATCGAAACCGTAAAGTCCTGGATAAGTTTCGGCGATGCTTCGCTGCAACTACGAACCAAAACTCCAGACAAAATTGAATCATCACAACACATTGCAATACAAGGAAATAACTTCTCAACACAAATTACTACCAATGGTCAAGCCGTAAGAAATGCGCTCGTCTGCATTTCGCAGGACGGCAACTACTACAAGGGATTCACAAATTCGCGCGGAAATGTCACAATCGGACATAACCTGCACGAAGGCAAGGCATTGCTTGTCGTAACCGCCTTCAACACGACAACAATCTACGACAGCATTCCCGTAATAGAATCGAGCATTCCATACATTGAAATAGCCGACTACGCACCAAAATCGGTCAGCGCAGGTACAAACACAAACCTATCAATATCACTGCAAAACCTTGGAACGGTTCAGTCCGATAGTGTCCTAATTAGAATCTCATCCGACGATGAATATCTTACAATAAACACAGATTCAGCCATTTACGCACCGATAATGCCGAACCGAAGTGCAGAAAGCAATTCTTTCGACATTCAAATTCCGAGAAACGCACCTTTCGGACACACGATAACTCTTACGGCAAACATTGAATACAACGATACGTCCATTGAAAGGCAACTACACATTTCACTGAACGGGCAGGAATGTTATGCCCCCGACATTTTAAGGGCAGAATACACAAACGATAGGTGCATTCTTACTTGGAACAACCTGACTGTAAAGCGATTCACCATTTTTGATGACTTTGAAGACAGCGACGAGTATCCGCCATTCACAATTAACCCCGAAGGTGAGGCTGGCTGGTCGTACTACGATGGCGACAACTCGCAAACAGGTCTAGTTTCGGGCTATACCTTCCCCAACAACCGCGAAAAGATGGCTTTCATTGCCTTCCGCCCCGAAATGGCATACTCCGACACTAGCAATTTCCTGACGAAAATTCACCCACACTCTGGAAATCAATTCCTTGCAAGTTTCAGAAGCACAACGCTCACAACCAACGACTGGATTTTCAGCAGGGAATTAGACTTTGTCGGCGACTTTGAATTTTCGTTCTATGTACGCGGAAGCCACCAGTCAAGTTACTGGGAGACAATGGAAGTTTATTACATCAGCGACAGCACCATAACAAGACTTGACTCCTGTATGGTGAAAGGCTCGGCAGACCCGGATGCGTGGACATTAAAAACCTATCAGATTCCCGATTCGGCTCGCTATGTTGCAATACGAAACTTCTCGCACAACAAGAATTTCCTCTGCATCGACGACATAAAAATATCAGGCTACAAACTGTATCCGATTGAGGGAATAGACATTTACGACAACGGAACTCTGCTTGAAACGGGAATTTCTGGCGACACACTCATTCTGCAAAACCTCGATGACGGCGAGCATTGCTTCTCGGTTCGTCCCACCTGCAACATAAACCTCTACACCGACACAACTGTCTGCATTACAATATTCCACGAGCAATGCGACGCCCCCGAAAACGCAATTTGCTACATAACGGCAGAAAACGATTCAATCGTATGGTCGCCAACAGAAAATGCAATTGCCTACAACATATACGAATCGGGACAACTTGTTGGCAATACGACAGATACAACTTTTGTCATCAACGGTTCAAGTGCCACAGAACACAATTACACCTTGTCGAGCGTATGCAGTCAAAGCGAATCCGAAACCATTGAAGTACAGACAACTTTGGTTGGGGTCAACGGCATCTTGGAAGAAAATACAAGGATATTCCCCAATCCGTCCGACGGAAATTTCACAATAGAATACCTCGGAAATCAGCCCTGCGAATACATCGTGTGCGACCTCTGTGGAAAAAATATTGCACAAGGAAAACTATCAATCGGACAAAACAAACTAAATTTGCAAGGTTTTCCGAACGGAATGTATGTAATCAGCATCTTGTCGGACGACACGACTTACAAGTACAAGATTATCAAGCAGTAAAACTGTATGAACGCAACAACTACCAAGCCCGCGCTGTCGGTCACGAACAAGGAAATCTGGCAAATTTCCTACCCGATAATTTTCGGTAACCTAGCGCAGACGATAATGGTATTCGTCAACACGGTGTTCATCGGTCACGTTGGCAACGTGGAATTAGGAGCCGTTATGCTTGGCGGAATCTACTACTTGGTTTTCACAGCATTGGCAATGGGATTTGCCATCGGCGTACAAATAATTATCGCCCGACGGCTCGGAGAACAAAACTATCGGCGGATAGGCGTAGTGTTTGAACACGGACTGCTATTCACGACCATTCTCGGCATAATGCTTTGGTTGATAATGCATTTTCTTTCCGACATTCTGCTCAATCTCATAATCGACTCCCCCAACGTCTATGAAGCAGCCACACAATTTATCAATTACAGGCACTACGGAATTGTAATCGTTTGCATCAACTACCTGTTCCGTTCGCTCTACATCGGGCTATCAAACACAAAAATCATCACTTACACGACCATTTTGATGGCCGCAGTAAACATATTCCTCGACTACGCCCTCATTTTCGGCAACCTCGGTTTTCCCGAAATGGGAATACGCGGAGCAGGTCTGTCGTCGGTTTGCGCAGAATTGTCGGCACTGCTGCTGTTTGTGTTCTACACCTTGAAAATGATTCCGTTCAGGAAATACGCGCTTTTCGAGTTCGGCAAAATTGAACCGCAACTGCTGAAATCGGTGCTAAAATTGGCATTTCCTACTATGCTACAACGACTTATGTCGTTCGGACTATGGTTCGTCTTCTTTGCCATGATAGAACACACAGGCGAAATGCCAATAGCGGTTTCGGGCATAGTGCGAAGCGTATATATGTTGGTAACGATTCCCGTCTTTGCCTTCAGCGCCACATCCAACACACTGACCAGCAGGCTTATCGGAGCCGACAAGCAAGAAGAGATTCCGCGCACATTGGTCAAGATTGCCAAGATGAGCCTTGCGACAATAATTCCACTCGTAATCATCTGCGCCTGCATACCGCAGTACATTGCACGCATTTATACCGACGACATTGTTCTGGCGCAAAATTCGGTGAACACCATATATGTAGTGCTTGTTGCAACGCTTGTCCTAGCCCCAGCAATGATATACTTCGAGTTCATTTCCGGCACGGGAAACACACTTTCCGCCTTGATGCTCGAAGCAGGAGTGCTTGTAATTTATGTGATTTACGTATATCTCAGCGCAAACGTCTGGAATCTCGATGTGGAATGGATATGGTGCACCGAAGTAATATACGGATTCCTGATGCTAACGCACTCGTACTCGTATATGAAGTTTGCGAAATGGAGAAAATAGACGATACAATTTATCGCTATTTATATCTCCCAATACAAAAAAGGCCGCAACCGAAGTTACGACCTAAAAAATTACTGAGTAATGAAATTATATTATTTACCTTGAACAAGTTTCATGGTATCCATTGCAATTACATATTCCTCGTCGGTAGTAACAACGATTGTCGTAACCTTCGAGTCGGGAGTTGAGATAATTGCATCTTCGCCCATAATCTTGTCGTTCTTTTCCATATCGACCTTAATGCCGAGGCATTCCATGTTCTCGAGTATCGGGTGACGCATAAACCATGCATTTTCGCCAATACCGCCTGTGAACAGAAGGATGTCGCAACCGCCCATCTCAGCCATGTAACCGCCGATGTAGCGTTTTACGCGCTGTGCAAACATATCGAATGCGTAGGTGCTTCTTTCGTCACCAGCATCGCGTCCTGCACGGATGTCGCGCATATCCTGCTTGCCACCGCTGATACCAACAAGACCGCTCTTCTTGTAGAAGATGTTTGTAATATCCTTCATAGTCTTGCCTTCAGCAAGTTCCTTCTCTACTACATACAAAACTGCACCCGGGTCAACATCGCCTGGACGGCTACCCATGATAAGACCTTCGAGAGCTGTGAGACCCATAGTGGTGTCAACCGACTTTCCATGGTCGATTGCAGCAATAGATGCACCGCTACCGAGGTGGCAGCTAATTATCTTGAGGTCTTTCCAGTCCTTGCCAATCATCTTGGCAGCCTTTTCGGCAACAAAGCCGTGGCTTGTTCCGTGGAAACCGTAGCGACGGAGATGATACTTCTGGTAGTATTCGTATGGCAAACCATATAGGAACGACTTCGGAGGAAGTGTCTGGTGGAAAGCGGTATCGAATACAACTGCCTGCGGAACATTCGGCAATACCTCGCGCATAGCGTAGATACCTGCCAAGTTACCGGGAGTGTGAAGCGGTGCGAGTTCCATCAACGACTTGATCTTTTCGATTACATCGTCGTTAACGAGAGCACTAGCCTTGAAAAGTTCGCCACCGTGAGCAACGCGGTTACCTACAGCTTCGATTTCCTTCAAGTCCTTGATTACACCCATTTTCGGGTCGGTGAGAGCCTTGAGAACCATCTTGATACCGGCAGTGTGGTCAGCGATTGGAGTCTGTTCGTAGTGCTTCTGTCCGTTGTACTTGTGGGTGAATTCTCCCATTTCGAGGCCTATTCTTTCGAGAAGACCTTTTGCCATTACGGTAGAATTGTTGTTTGCGTCAATGTTGATAAGCTGATATTTGATTGACGAGCTACCGCAGTTTAAAACCAATATTTTCATCTTTTACGTATTTTGTTGTTAATGATTATTTTTTCTGAGCTATTGCCTGGTTGCAGGTTATTGCAACAAGTTTGTAAACATCTTCTACCGAGCATCCGCGGCTGAGGTCGTTGCACGGCTTAGCGAGACCCTGAAGAACAGGACCTACTGCTTCGGCACCAGCGAGACGCTGAACGAGTTTGTAAGCAATGTTACCAACTTCGAGGCAAGGGAATACCAATGTATTAGCCTTACCAGCAACCTTGCTGCCAGGAGCCTTGCTCGAACCTACAGAAGGAACGATAGCGGCATCGGCCTGGAGTTCACCGTCGAGAAGAAGGTCGGGACGAGCTTCCTGAGCAAGACGAGTAGCTTCGATAACCTTGTCAACAACTTCGTGCTTTGCCGAACCCTTTGTCGAGAAGCTGAGAATAGCAACTGCCGGGTCGATCTTTGCAATGTTCTTTGCTGTGTCGGCGGTGCAGACAGCGATTTCAGCGAGCTGTTTTGCATCGGGCATTGGAGTAACGGCACAGTCGGCGAATACCATCTTGCCGTCAGTTCCGTACTTGCTGCCTTCGGGGAGGAACATAATGAACGCACCAGATACGCAGCTAACACCAGGAACAGTCTTGATAATCTGCAATGCAGGACGGAGCATGTCGCCAGTGGTCGAACGGGCACCACTTACGAGACCATCGGCTTCGCCAGCCTTAACCAAAAGGATACCGAGGTACATAAAGTTCTCGGCAAGACCTTCGGCCTGTTCCATTGTCATACCCTTTGCCTTGCGGATTTCGTAAAGCATTTCGGCATACTTCTTCTTTTCGGGATTGTTCTTCGGGTCGATAATGCGAGCCTTGCTGATGTTCTTCAGACCGAATTCGGCTGTCATTTCAGCAATTTTCTGTGCAGGACCGATAAGGATTACATCGGCTATTCCGTCTGCAATAATCTGGTCTGCTGCCTTTAATGTACGAGGTTCGTCACCTTCGGGGAGTACGATGCGCTGCTTGTTTGCCTGCGCATTTCTGATAATTTCTTGAATCAAATCCATTGTTGTATTATAATTTTATTGTTCCAAAAATTGAAAATCCAAAGGTAAGTTTTTTATGGCAGAACAACGCAAACAAAAACGATGTTTTTTAGCAAATTTATTAACAAGGGAAAATGGCGGACGAGGGTTGAAAGTTTCTACGCTTCGCTGTTTGAATGGCTGACGCCGTTTCTGCGCTTCACGTTTCTATGGTTTCGCCGTTTCTGAGTTTGAATGCCTTCGGCGTTTGAAGGGCTAACGCCCGTTTATGTATTTCAATGGCTGGCGCCGTTTCTAATTATTTCTAAGTTTCTATGGCTTCGCCGTTTCAATGGCTACGCCGTTTCTAATTGTTTCTAAGTTTCTATGGCTTCGCCGTTTGAATGCCTGTGGCGTTTATGGATTCAAGGGTTCAAAAAATCGTAAATCGTACTTCGTAAGTCGTAAATATGTTTTATTTTTGCCTAAACTTTTTCAAAATATATGGAATACGAGTTGGATTTACATTGCCAGATGATTCTGGACGAATATCGCGAGAATCGGCAGGTTTTTGAAAAGATGGAAGAAATCGTGCGTACGCAACTCGAAAAGTGCGTAGCCGACAACAACATATATGTCAACGCTATAGAAGCCCGAATAAAGGCAGAAAAGAGCCTTGCCGGCAAACTTGAACTCAAGGGGCACAAGTACAAAACGCTTTCGGATATTACCGACATTCTTGGAACCCGCGTCATTACTTTCTATTCTGAGGAAGTTGACAAGATTTCGGCTCTCATCGACAAGATTTTTGAGGTTGACTGGGAAAATTCCGTCGATAAGCGCAAGGCTCTCGACCTTGACCGATTCGGATACATGTCACTGCATTTCATTTGCCGTATTCCAAAGTCGCTTTACTACGATGCAGAACATCCCGAAATAAACGATTTCCGTTTCGAAATACAGATGCGCACCGCCTTGCAGCACGTTTGGGCGACAATGTACCACGACACTGGCTACAAGTCGGGAATTGAAGTTCCGAAGGAACACCTACGCAATATGAACCGCCTTGCAGGTATGCTTGAGCTTGCCGACGAGCAGTTCAGCCGTATTCGCAAGGAAATCAACGATTACCGCCGCAATGTGCAGTCGCTTGTTGCCGACGGCAACTTCGACGAGGTGCCACTCGATAGCGACACTTTCCGCAGTTACCTTACAATGAAGCCGTTCAAGAAACTCATCGACAAGATTGCAACTATAAATCAGGCCGAAGTCTATGAGGATAACCTTATGCGTTATGTAACTACGCTGCTGAAGATGAATTTCCGCACACTTGGCGACTTACAGCGGCTCATCAAGGATTGCAGCGACGACGCCTACAAGCTTGCTCTTCATCAGCTTTCCTCGACCGACCTTGACATTCTGGCATTGTCGGTGGCATTGCAGAACCTTTGTCTGGTTTACATTATAAAGAAGGGTGGCGGCGAAGTAGGTCTGCGTATGTTTTACGATGCAGTTTTCGGACAATCGGCATATAATGAAGAACGCGCACATCGAACATTTGAGCAGATTTCAAAGATTAACATAAAGTAGGATTATTATGGCAAACAAATATATCGACACATCCATTCTTGACAAGGCAATACATTTTGCAATTGATGCACACGCCAATACCGAGCGCCGAGGCAAAGGTTTTCCCTATTCAGTGCATTTGATGGAAGCCGTTGAAATTGCAGCAACAATTACTTCCGACCAGGAAATTCTTGCCGCCGCAGCATTGCACGATACGGTTGAAGATACTGGCATTACTGTGGAGCAACTACGCAAGGAATTCGGCGATAGGGTTGCCGAACTGGTAGAAGCGGAAAGCGACAAGTTTGCAAACGGCTATTCGGAGAAAGACTCTTGGATTGTCCGCAAGAAGGCTGCCTTGGTAAGGCTTGCCAATGCTTCATACGATGCCAAAATTGTGGCTATGGGCGACAAGTTGTCGAATATGCGAGCCATTGCCCGCGATTATGAGAGAATAGGTGATGAACTTTGGAAAATTTTCCACTCGCCCAACGGAAAGCCCGACCACGATTGGCGCTACCGTGAATTGGCTGTGGCTTTGTTCGACCTTGCCGGCACACCAGCCTACCGCGAATTTGTAACTTTACTAGAAAAGACATTCGGACAGAAAGATTTCGGTGAACCTGTAAAAATCGACCTTGCCGACTATGAGCGCAGTGGCGAAGGTTTCAATGCAGAAAGTTATAACCACAAGGGCGGACATACAATGATAAAACTGTATGCAGAATCAGTATCGCCCGAACTGCCATTACGCGAACTTCGCACCGCAATGAATGTTTTCAGAATGGGATTGCCTACACCTATGCCCGGACGCTTTGTCACTGATGGCAAAAGATTTGGTTGCGAGTTTAGTCGTGTCGTAGATAAGAAGTCGTTTGCAAGGGCTATATCCGAGAATCCTGACAGTATGAAAAGGTATGCTGCCGAATTTTCACGTATGTGCAAGCAGTTGCATTCTACGGTCTGCAATCCTGCAGTGTTCCCGGCGGCAGTTGATATGTCTTGCAAGGCAGTTGAAAATGCAGAAATTTTTACCGACGATGAGAAGAAAAAAGTTCTCGATTTCGTGAATAGCGTACCACCGGCAACGACTTGTCTCCATGGCGACTTGCATATAGGCAATATTCTCGATTCTAGTTTCGGCAACTTGTGGATAGACCTTGCCGATTTCAGCTATGGCAATCCGCTGTTCGACTTTGGCATGATGTACCTTGTCTGCAGGTGCAATCCCGACGATTTGACAAAGAAGCTATATCATATCGACAATGAGGCAATGCTTAGGTTCTGGAAGTTATTTGCCTGCGAATATTTTGGCGCCGACACTCCCGAAAAGTTTGCCGAAATCGAGAATCGAATTCGTCCGTTTGCCGCACTGAAGATGCTGTATTTCGGAATTGTAGATAGCCATAAGGATTTTATAAGGAATAGTTTGTTGGGATAATCCGGCAAAAAATTATTGGTGTCCGCTAAAAAATAGAATAACACACGTATTTATAATATTATCAAATGTTTATAAGACAATAAGAATAAAGGGACTTGTCATTTCGGAAGCTAGTCGTAACACGCGATACAGAATGGGGAGCGTTGTGAAGACTGCTGTCCGTAATCTGTTAACGGACTATTAGAGAGCAGATTCCGAACAAGTGAACTCACAAGCAACGTTCCTTTTGCTGTTCGTTCTACTTTCCGGAATGACGGACCAGATACTTTAGCGGACACAATAACAAAAAATAAAGGCTGAAGATTTTCTCCAGCCTTTATTTTTTATTGTATCCGACTATTTCTTCTTTTCCTTTGGCTTTTTCTTTCTAGCCTTTGCCGATGCAAATGCGCCTAGTATTACTACGCAGAATACGATTGCTCCGTACATACATTCTATTGACAGCATAATCAATGCTTCGATACCGAGGAAGAATACCAATGCTATTGCTACGCCCCATGCGCTCTTTGTGCGAACGCAGTCGAGAACCATCTTTACAAGGCAGAAGATTACCATTACAATCTGGCTGCCAAACAGAACCCATGAGCAAGCCGAAGCCGATGCCTTTGCGATGTAAACGATTACGCTTGCAGCAAGTCCGGCAAGAGCAACTACTGTTCCCCATTTCCATTCTTTCCACTTCTTGCCTTCGCTAAGTCCTGCGTGAACAGACATTTGGGCGGTTACCTGCATTACAGCGCATATCATCCAATAAACAACAAGGACAAGTCCTACTAGACCGAGAATAGTAAAGCCCCAGTCGCCAACTACATTGTAGTCGCAGAACCATCCGATGCATGGTTTTTCTCCGTATCTGTCAACTGTAGGCAAGTCGGCCATAAAGCAATAGTAATAAATTGATACTAAAGCAATTCCGAACAGCACATAAAGAATCGGATAAAATTTGGCTTTGTCTCTGTGTCGAATCTGGAAGTTGACCACCTCCATAAATGCAGCCACGACGAAAATGAATATCAGAAGCCCCAATGGATTTATGCCTAATGGGTTTGAGTGGTGCGAATCAAAAAGTTCCGGTATGTTTGTAACCGCCGATTCGCTAAGTCTCTCTACAAAATTCATAATTAAGACCTTATGTTTAATATTACAGGTTCAAAAAACAATAGGTATTACCATGTGAACCCGCATTAACACAGTAATGCCATTTTTCGCGCGCAAAAGTACATCTTTTTTTTGAAAAATCTAATATATATGATAAAAATACTTATAATCTCAAGTGCTTATTACAAAATTCAAATTCAGCACAAACACGATTGGTGAATTTGCAATAACATAAGCAGCATAAAAACTACCGTTCTCTTTTCCTCTTAGCTTTCGCTTTCAGTCCGCCAGAGTTAACTTTTTTGCGCTTGTCGCTCCTTTCGTGGAATGCTCCACCTGAATTTTTCAACGAGGGTGCTTTCAAGTATATCTTATGCGAAACGGTAGGCTTTTCCTCTTCGAGCAACAAAGAAGAAACCTCTACTCCATCGGGAATTTCACATTCCGATATATTTTCTCCTGCCACCGTGCGGACTTCGGAATACAGATTTTCCTCGTAAGGTGCAACCAACAGCAAAGAAACGCCATCCTTGTCGGCACGACCAGTACGACCTATCCTATGAATGTAGTCAATCGGATTTTCTGGTGGCGACATATTAATTACATGCGAAACCTCGGTAAAGTCAATGCCACGTGCAACAACATCAGTAGCAATCAATATGTTATACTTACCTTCCTCAAAATTTTTCACTGCATTGAATCTGTAGTTCTGCGACTTGTTGGAATGCGTCACCCCTACCCTTTCCGGAAACTTAGCATCAAGCATATCGAACAGCCTATCTGCCTGCTTCTTGTTCTCGGCAAAAATCAAAACCTTTGGATATTCGTCAGCATCAGCAAGAATTTTGCTTAGGAAATTGACCTTTGTATTAAAGTTCGGCAACATATACACACGCTGCTCAATCTTTTCCACTGGCGTACAACGTCTTGTCACCTCTATTGTCTCCGGATTACGGAAATGCTTCTGTATAAACGCACTAACATCATCGGTCAAGGTTGACGAAAACATCATCGACTGGCGTCTCTGCGGCAACATCTCAAGAATCTGCTCCAACTGCGGACGGAAACCCAAATCCAGCATCTCGTCAACCTCATCAATCACAAGACGTTTCACCGAAGCGAACCGCAAAACACCTGTCACCGCTATATCATAAATTCTGCCAGGAGTACCAATAAGCACATCACAACCATCGGTATAAATGTTGTCCTTCTGTGTATTGATGTTCGCTCCTCCATAAACGCATTTTATTCTATAACTCTTGTATTTGGCAAGTTTTTCGGCCTCGTCGCGAACCTGTACGGCAAGTTCACGCGTCGGCACAAGCACCAGCACACGCGGATTCTTCTGCTCCGAAAATTCAAGAGCATTGAAAATCGGCAGAAGATAAGCAAACGTCTTTCCCGTACCTGTCTGCGCCACACCAATCACATCAGCACCAGATGAAATTCGCGGGAAACACTTTTCCTGAATGGGCGTAGGCTCCACAATATCAATGTCTTCTAAAGCATTTATCAATTGCCGTGATATTTTTAATTCATCAAAGTTCATAACTATAGATTATTACAGTCTTATGTTAATCGCATAACTAATGGCACAAAAATAATATCTTTTTTCTTGCGAAACTATTAATTGCACATAATAATTCCAATGCGATATATCCAAAAGAAAATACAAAAGTCCCAAACTGACAAAACAAAATATTTTTGTAATAAAAACTAAATATATTACCTTTGCTCCCAATTATTAAATATAAAAGTATGAGAAAACTTATCGTTATTGCATTTGCAATATTTTTATGCATCACTACCGATGCTAATGTTCTTAACGGACATAAGAACTCCGACCAACCGTCAGTATCAAGCACTAACAGCGCCTCGGGCAACGGGAAAATTTATTACGTTTCAGCAACAGGAAGCGCAAGAGCCGACGGATTAACTCCTTCAACGCCCAAAAAGGACATACAGGCTGTACTCAACCTAATTAAAGACAACAAGGAAGACGGTGCTGTTATAAAAGTCGCAGAAGGCAACTATCTGGGCTACATGAATGCAGGCTACATCGAAATAAGCAACTGGATAACCCTTGAAGGCGGCTACAATTCCGACTTTTCACAACGGGATCCTCTAAAATACATTACGAAAATTGAACCAGGCGAAGAACAACTCGGCACAAGCCTAAGCAAAGGTATCATAACCCTAAGCAAGCTCGACGATGTTTTGTCATCAAATATCTTAGGCACTATAACAATTGACGGCTTCATGCTCAACATGGGCTACCAGAACCAATACAAGCCAAACGACCCCAGCGATCCGGCAAATGGCTGCCCATCGAAGAAATTTGAAACAGGTCGCATGCTTGACGAAAAAACGACACACCAACTTATACGTTCCGAAGCAGCCATAGCAGGAAACGTCATAATACGCAACTGCCTATTTTTAAATGGCAACTACTTTGGAATCCAAATCAATACGCGTCGCGGTGAAATCGAAATCTACAACTGTGTCTTTGTTTGCAACCGTTTTTCCGCAGTACGTATCGACGGCTGGGACAAAAATGGTGTAGCATCACACGTTAATTTCCACCACAACACTGTCGCTTTTTCGTGGTGCAGGACAAAGCAGATGGAAGACATGGGCTACGGCTACGAATTTATGACAAAGGTCAATGCCGATGTCCACCACAACATTTTCCTATGCAACAACTATTCTGCCCTTGCCCGTACTCATCTTTTAAGTGGTCCCGACGCTGCAATCGAAGCAAAACGAGTTACAAACCTATACGACAACATATTCTTCATGAATGCTGCCGATTTGCAACTTCCCTCGGCCGGAGGTGGAAAATGGACAAATGTAAAATGCAACAATTTTGAAGATTTGGACGAAAAGACTCTTCCTAAGGTAGAAGGCAACTTTGAACTAAAGAACGGTGACGATTTCACCAAGGTTATCGACCCCGACTACCTTGAAGGTTTTGCAAAACTCAAAATCGTAAGCAGTTCTTCTTTCGATGGCAATTCTGCAGCAAACCAATACCGCGCTGCCCACGGAATGAATATGCAAGGAACAGAACTTACTAGAGTTTCTATGTTTTGCAACCGCTACAAATTCGACTACGCAATGAAATTTTTCGGTGCGAAAAAAGGATATGGTGCACAATTGCCAAAATAAAGAATACATTTTTTTAATATATACGATTTTCATGTCGTTATTTAAAACTTTTTACCTTATTTTGCACACCTAAATTTGTAAACTATGCGTAAAGTATCATTATTATTGACTATGGCATTTGCTCTATTAATAGCATTGCCCGTCAAATCTCAAAAAAATGCGAACAAAGCAGAACTTAAAACATTGGGAGATTCGGCAGCATACGCAATCGGAATGCAGTTTGGGCAAGCTCTTATACAGGGCAACCTTATCAACATAGACATTGAACTTGTAAAGCAAGGCCTTATAGATGAAATCAACGCTAAGTCTGCATTAGACAAGCATCAGTACGAAACTACACTTGAGGCATTTTTCACACAGAAGCAGAAAGAAGACAATAAGGAAAAGATTGAGGAAGGAGAAAAGTTCCTAGCCGAAAATGCCAAGCGCAAGGAAGTAAAAACAACAGCGAGCGGTTTGCAGTATGAAGTAATCACCGAAGGCACTGGAGAAAAACCAGAAGCAACAAGCACTGTAAAAGTTCACTATAAAGGCACAACCATTGTCGGCAAAGTCTTCGACAGTTCGTACGACCGTGGCACACCAGCCGAATTCCCGCTCAACCGCGTAATTGCGGGCTGGACAGAAGGCTTACAGCTTATGAGCGTAGGCTCGAAGTACAAGTTCTATATCCCCTACAACCTTGCTTACGGAGAACGTGGCGCTGGTCAAAACATTAAGCCATTCGAAACTCTTATATTCGAAGTGGAACTATTAGAAATAAAGAAATAATTTATTGTTTAATTTTATAAAATTTATTGATTATGAAGAAAATAACAGTTATTTTAATTGCCGCCCTATTTGGCTTGGCTATGGCATCGTGTGACACTACACCAAAGGAAACACCACACGACAAAATTATGAAAAAATGCAATGATTTTTTTGCAGGTATTGAAAAAGAGCTGGATGATATCAAGGACGGAAAAGAGTTTATGGAGCATTTTGAAGGATTAGAGCAAAGGAAAAATGATTTTGTATTTGACATGTATGCTGATTATCTTGACAAGGATGGAAATTTGGTTGGAATAACCGAAGAAGAACATGAAAAAATCGAAAGCGAAGTTTACGAAAGAGCAACCAAGTACAATCAAGTGGAGTCTGAAAAATTCGCAGAATTTTTCGAGCCGGATATTATAAAATACGAAGAGATTCTTAACGTAGTTTACGATAAACTCCAAAATGGTGAAGTGCCATCGGTAGAAGAACTTGATACTTATTTGGCAGCGAGCGACAGAATTGCTATGTATGAAACTTACGATAATGTTCCTCTTAGATACCAAGAAAAAATGCAAAATATGGCCGAAAAGATATATTTTGTCCAAGATTTATTGTTCTCAGAAGATGAATAAACCTCTACGAAAGCCATTGTAAATTAAGGGCTTTTGTTAAACAAAAACGTTCCGAATGGCAATTGCTGTTCGGAACTTTTTTTGCTATAGTCCTAAATAAAAAAACATAGAATAAAATAACATATTCCATTATTAATATGATCAGATTCGAACAGATAATGCTGATTGGCATGAAAACACTATGGCAACACACTGATTATCATCCTATACAAAAAAAACTTTCAAAAAAGAAAGTAAACTGTTAAAAATATGATAGAAATAATTTAGATTTGCAGTGTCGTTATCTTTCGGTTCTGTTTAATGGACTTCGGCAGAGTCGGGAGGAACGCTGTAAAATGTTAAAAATAGAAGTTTCAAAAACAAAAACCGAATTTTTTCGGCTTTTTTATTAAACATAAAATATCAATATGAAAAAAATAGCAGTTATATTATCAGGATGCGGAAGCCGTGACGGCAGCGAGATTCACGAAGCAACATTGTCGTTGTTGGCACTCGACATGAATGGTCTTAAATACCAATGCTTTGCACCTAACAAGAATCAGACAGAAGTGGTAAACCATTTCACACAGGCACAAGAAACGGAAAACAGAAATATGCTTGTCGAAGGTGCACGCATAGCACGCGGCGACATAAAGCCCATTGACGAAATCAACGCTTCCGACTTTGATGCGCTTTGGATTCCTGGCGGTCTTGGTGCTGCAAAGAATTTATGTTCGTATTTCTACGACGGAGCAAACATGAAGGTTCTTCCCGAAGTCGAAGCGGCAATAAAGTCGTTCAACAAGGCTGGCAAACCAGTAGTTGCGTTGTGCATAGCCCCTGTAATCGTTGCAAAAGTACTCGGAGCAAACGTAACTTCCGGCAAGGACAAAGGTACAGCCATGAACATTGAATCAATGGGCGGAAAAAACACGGTCTGCAACTACGACGAAATAGCCTACGATGCAGAAAAACGAGTAATTTCGGCTCCTTGCTATATGCTTGACGCTTCTATTTCACAAGTTTGGCTCGGAATAAAGAAGGCTGCCGACAAACTAAACGAAATCATATAAGCACTGGCAATTCCTGAATGAACAAGGAAATTCTCAGGCTAGCCCTGCCAAACATAATCACCAACATCACCGTTCCGCTTCTCGGAATGGTTGATTTGGCGATTGTCGGACATATCGGCGACGAAACTTACATCGGTGCCATTGCTCTTGGTACGGCCTTATTTAACCTCATATACTGGAACTTCGGGTTCCTGCGTATGGGGACAAGCGGTCTTGCAGCACAGGCATACGGTGCTGACGACAAGGCAGAAGCAATGAGAATCCTTGTCCGCGGATTGACTATCGCGTTATGCGCAGCCGCAGTCCTAATCGCACTCCAATACCCGATTGCAAAACTGTCGGGACTTATACTCAACTGTAGCGACGAAACTCTAGATCTCACATTGTCATACTTTTATGTGCGTATTTGGGCTGCTCCTGCGACTTTGGGACTTTATGCAATAAAAGGCTGGTTCATCGGAATGCAGAACTCAAAGTCGCCAATGACGGTTGCCATAACGCTCAACATCGTGAACATTGTCGCGAGCCTCGCTTTTGTCATCTGGCTGAAGATGGACATTGTCGGCGTTGCCCTCGGAACAGTAATAGCCCAATACTCCGGACTTGCGCTTGCTATAATCCTATGGTTCAAGCACTACGGCAACATGCGTCATCTCATAGACATTCGTGGAAGCCTGCACAAGGCAGAAATGAAACGCTTCTTCAGAATCAACGGTGACATTTTCCTGCGGACATTATGTCTGTGCGCCGTTTTCACATTCATTCCAGCAATATCTGCCAATATGGGCGACAGCATTCTCGCAGCCAACACTCTGATAATGCAATTGTTTACCCTGTTCTCCTACATCCTCGACGGCTTTGCATACGCAGGAGAATCGCTAGTTGGAAAATACATAGGCGCACGCAACCGCGAATCACTTTCAAAATCAATACGTTATCTAGTATATTGGGGACTGATATTCACGGCATTGTTCTCAATCATATATTTCTTCTGGAGCGAAAACATCTACCGCATACTTACCAACGACGGCAACGTAATCGCCGAAGCAATGAAATTTAACCGCTGGACACTGCTGATTCCACTATGCGGATTCGCTGCTTTCCTGTTCGATGGCATCTACATTGGAGCAACAGCAGCAAAATCGATGCGCAACATAATGTTTGTCGCAACTGCTGTCTTTTTCGTAGGCTACTTTGTGCTGCAACCGCTTCTCGGCAACGACGGACTATGGATTGCATTCCTGCTTTTCCTCATTTTCCGTGGCGGACTTATGTGGCTGAGATACAAGAAGAATGTTGTCGGAAGGATAAACAAATGAAAAACAAACGATTCCTATTTAGGAACAAACAACCACAATTAGGACACAAAAATACTACCAAACATAAATAATTCTTTAAAAGTTTAACATCATAAAATTTCATACCTAAGCAAATATTAGTATCTTTGCCCCCTAATTTTATTACAGAATGATTAAAATTTCAGAAATAGAGGACACCCAAAAACTGCTTGAAGTTATCAATCAGGCCATTCTTGACAAAAAAGGCGAAAATGTCATAAATATGGACTTGCAAGCCCTTGAAAACCATATAACAAAGTATTTCGTAATATGCACAGCCAACTCGGTAATCCAAGCCAACACGATTGCCGACTACGTAAGGTATCAGACCCGAGGCACCCTGAAGGAAAGACCGTGGAAGGAAGAAGGTTTCGAAAACAGCGAATGGATTTTGATGGACTACGTTGATGTTGTGGTTCATATCTTCCTCCCCGAAGCACGCGAATTCTACAAACTGGAGCAACTTTGGGCCGACGCAAAGACCAAATCTATAGAAAATAAACAAGTTGAAAAAAATGGAAAATAAAAAAGGATTCAACCCCGAAAACGGGAAACCTGGGATGCCACAAAACGACAATCCCAACAGCAACCGAAGGTTTATTATATATATTGTAATACTCGTCGCCCTCATAGTCGTTTCTTTCATCGACTTCGGCGGAGGCACAAATGAGATAAACTGGAACAAGTTTGAAAACGAGATGCTCCTGAACGGCTATGTAGAAAAGGTAGTGGTAGTCAACCGCGAACGCGCCGACGTTTACCTAAAGCCCGAAAGTCTTGACAAGTTCAACGACGCCTCGCGCGGCAACAGCATTTTTTCTGGTGCTGCTCCGAATTTCTACTTCACAATCGGCGATGTGGAAAGTTTCGAGAACAAACTTGCCGAAGCACAAAAGGATATGCCTAAGGAACAGCGTGTTAGCGTGGAATACAAAACAGAACACGACTATCTTGGCTCGATAATTAGCTGGATTCTACCTATTGTATTAATAATAGTTCTCTGGTGGTTCGTCTTCAACCGAATGAGCGGAGGAAGCGGTGGCGGACAAATTTTCAACATAGGCAAGTCAAGGGCTCAAGTTTTCGACAAGGAACGCAAGGTAAAAGTCAATTTCAAGGACGTTGCCGGACTCGAAGAAGCCAAGGTTGAAGTTATGGAAATCGTTGATTTTCTGAAGAATCCAGACAAATATACGAAACTCGGCGGTAAGATTCCAAAGGGTGCATTGCTCGTAGGCCCTCCGGGGACTGGTAAGACTTTATTGGCAAAGGCAGTTGCAGGCGAAGCCGATGTTCCCTTCTTCTCTTTGAGCGGTAGCGATTTCGTAGAAATGTTTGTCGGTGTGGGTGCTTCGCGCGTACGTGACCTTTTCCGTCAGGCAAAAAGCAAGGCTCCGTGTATTATTTTCATCGACGAAATTGATGCCATTGGTCGTGCACGTGGCAAGACGAACAGTTTCAGCGGTAACGACGAAAGGGAAAATACTCTTAACCAATTACTTACCGAAATGGACGGCTTCGACACCAACAGCGGTGTCATAATCCTTGCCGCAACCAACCGCGCCGAAATTCTTGACTCGGCACTTATGCGTGCAGGTCGTTTCGACCGACAAATCCACCTCGAACTTCCCGATGTGAAGGAACGCGAGGAAATTTTCCAGGTTCACACCAAGAACCTCAAGATGGCCTCAAGCGTAAAAATAGACTTCCTTGCCAAGCAGACACCTGGTTTCAGCGGTGCCGACATTGCTAACGTTTGCAACGAGGCTGCCCTCATCGCAGCACGAAACGACAAGAAGGAAATCGACAAGCAGGACTTCCTCGATGCCGTTGACCGTATAATCGGCGGACTTGAAAAGAAGAACAAGATTATTTCGGAAACCGAAAAACGCACCATAGCATACCACGAGGCTGGACACGCAACAGTAAGTTGGCTTCTCGAATATGCCAACCCGCTGCTGAAAGTCACGATTATCCCACGTGGAAAGGCTCTCGGCGCAGCATGGTACTTGCCGGAAGAACGTTCCATCACCACCAAGGAACAACTTCTCGACGAAATGTGTTCTACTTTAGGCGGACGTGCCAGCGAAGAAATCAACTTCGGAAAGGTTTCAACTGGTGCTCTCAACGACCTTGAACGCGTTACAAAACAGGCAATTGCAATGGTATCGTTCTATGGTATGAGCAGCGACATCGGCAACCTCTCCTACTACAACTCTACCGACGACTACGGATTCACCAAGCCATACAGCGACAAAACCGCAGAAAAGATTGATGCCGACGTGAAGGCTATGGTCGAGGAACAGTACGAACGCGCCAAGGAAGTGCTTCGCAACAACATGGAAGGACTTACACAGCTTGCAGAAACACTATTGGAAAAGGAAGTCATCTTCAGCGACGACCTTGAACGTATTTTCGGTAAGCGCAAGGGCGAAAACAAGGCTCTAGACGCAATAAACGAAGCCAAGGAGCAGGAAAAAGCAGAAGCTGAAAAACAGACTGCCGATGCAGAAACCGCCCCTTCGACTGACGCTCAGGGAACTGAGAATATAGATAACGCAAACACAGAATCATAAATGTACCGTCGCGGCGCGCCACGACACAACATAGAAACTTTTAAACTTAGAAACTTTCAAACCTACTAGGATGCCTAATATACTGAAACGGACCATATTCGGAGCACTTTTCGTTGCAATAACATGCTTTATGGTATTGTACAACGAACACACTTGTGCTATCTTTATGGGATTGTGCTGTGTAATAATGCTTTTCGAATTTATGAAGATGTTCAAAATGTCACATTTAAGAACAATATTCATCGAAACGATTGGCACATTTGCAATACTTTCGGCATATTGGGTCAGCAGAGGATACACAATGACATTCATACTACTTTTGGCATTGATGCTATCCCTATTCATAATCCAACTTTTCGAGCACGACTCAAAGCAGGAAGAACATCTTGGAAAATCTTTCCTCGCTTTAATATACATTGCACTTCCTCTTAGCATTGCAACCTACATCGGGCAAACCGACAACCAACTCATAATGGCAGTATTCATCCTGATATGGGTTTCCGATACGATGGCTTATCTGGTGGGGTGCAAGTTCGGCAAGCACAAGATTTTTGAGCGCATATCGCCAAAGAAATCGTGGGAAGGTGCAATCGGCGGATTCGTATTTACCGTAACAGCTGCAGCATTTGGCGGTTATCTTTTCCCGAAACTTGGATTTGAAGTATGGCAGTGGTGTGTAATCGGTGCTATGGTCGGCATATTCGGAATACTTGGCGACTTCATCGAATCGATGTTTAAGCGTAGCGCAGACGTAAAGGATTCGGGCAACCTAATACCTGGACACGGCGGACTGCTCGACAGGCTCGACAGTTTCATATTCACAATTCCGTGGATAGCGATAGTTGTATGGGTAATGAGAGCAACTTGCTAAAACGCACTAAGGTCCATACGATAGAGCTATTGTTGTCCGCTAAAAATGGAACGTCATCCGTAACCTTTAGCTCATTAATTTTGATGACAATCCTGTTATTATAAAAGTTGTAAAAAGTCTATTGAATATCAAACTACAGCCTTATCTAACTTTAATAAACATTGCTCTTTGAATACGATTCCCTTCAACAACAACTATATTGTATGTTCCTATCGCATAATCGGAAACATCAAGCCGTCTGACATTCGTGTCGAAAAATACGCATCTGCCCATCGCGTCGTACACATGGAGTTCAAAATCTCCGTTAACACCATATATTTCAAGAATATCAACAACTGGATTTGGAGAAATTGACAATGATTCCGTGAACTGAACATCATCAACTCCGTTATCATCCATTGATACTCCATGCAGGTATGAATATTTTTCGACAGCATCATCAACAGCTTCTACCAAACTCATAAAAGAATCGGCTGCAAACAATGCAAAGCTAAGCTTTGCAGTATCCCCTACCCCAATATGTATTGGACCTGCACCCGTATATTGAACAATGTCGTTTGTTGCATCTGTTATAGACGTGTTGGTTATCATATAATATTTTTCCAAATCGGAAAAGCCATCTGAAATATCTACCGCCCCATCGCCACCTGTCTTGTTCGGAAGCGAATAATTTATTGCAAACTGCCCGCTCAACAATTTAATTCCTGCATAAAGATTATTATTGCCCTCGTATGCACAGTAGGCAAACTTGCGAGCAGCATCGTAACGACTGATATTTTCAACAGGTTCGTACAAGTCCCAATCGACAAAAAGACCGAAATAATAACCATCAACAGGTTCGATACCTTTATTAATTATTCCGTATTCGGCAAGCACATAATTTCCATCATCAGCATACACATCAAGCACAATCTCTAGATTACGAGTATTATAGTCCAAAGTATCGGTCATTTTTGCAACTACATGAGTAACAGACAACGTATCGTCTAGGTAATGAGGATACTCAATTATCGAAAAATCAGAAATTTGACGTACGGCACTAAAAATTTCTGTTCCAGAAATGCCCGATATTATTCCACAATCATAAAACAATTCATAATAATCGTTGAGATAAAATCCATGACCAACCTCTGTATTCAAGTCAACATACCCCAACCGGCCATTTCCTGCAACAGAAAGATTCAGAGATCCTGTATTTACATCAACAAAACCGCCATTTACAGGCACATCTATAATCTGTTCTGAGGTAAATTCGTCAGACACAAATGTTATCTTTAATTTTACAGTCAATTCCTGAGGAGCATCAGGTAAAACTTCAAGCCTTATCACTCCAATACTATCATTCTGCATCGAAGCCATATAGCCGAGTTGTAATTCTTCCGTAAGAACCTCAACATAAGGACTTTCAACAGAAAACAACAATCTCAGTCCAGACCTTGGCCCCAAGTAGTTGGTTAGTCGTCCCGTAATAGAAACTTCATTGTCGTATCGGTCAAATACAGCCTCGTGGAAACGCGTGGAATAAAGACTGTCCTCGGAAATTGTCAATGCATGATACAAATTCAGGCGACCATTGCCAAGCAGTCCCGCATAGTCACTATTAAAATATACGCGGTACGAAGTATCAAAATATATCGTATCTAAAATATACTGACCGAAATATACATCATTATGAATAGTATCATATTCATACCCACCAACATACACCTGATTATGAACGGTGTCGTACTCGTAAATCTGCAAAACTTCCGACCAAGAACTGTCAACCGAAATACTATCGTAAGAATAAAGCTGGTCGTTCCAAGTGCTATCTATGGAAATACTGTCAATGTACTCTACGAAAGTGCTGTCAATTTGCATAATAGAATCTGGCACCAAATAACTTAATGTATCAATGTTATCTGCAGAAGCACGTATAATTTCACCTATCTGCATGGCATTATACGATGGATAATACGACCTGATAATTCCTGCACTTCCGGCTACTATTGGACTCGCAAACGAAGTTCCACCCCACATTGTGACATAACCGTTTTCACTAGTTGAAACATACATTGTCCCTGGTGCAGACACATCAACAGTCGTTGAATAGGACGACTTATTCCATTTCGCATCATTTCTGTCGGTAGCAGCCACCGAAATCACATTCTCGTATGAAGCAGGATAAAACCGGCCTTCTACACCTTCGTTTCCCGCCGCGGCAACCACCAAAACATCATAATTTATTGTTGCATAATTGATAACATCTTGTCCCATCTGCTGGAAAGAAGGACTTCCCCAACTGCAATTAACTACATCAAAACGATGATTTGCTGCATATACAATCGACTGATATACGTTTACAAGCGACCCCTCGTCGTTCATAATTCTCAATGGTACAAACTTGCACTTGTAACCCGCTCCAGAAACCCCAATACCGTTATTGGTGACAGCAGATGCTATCCCCGACACGTATGCCCCATGCTCGTTGCTGTTGCAATCGTGAGGGATCTGCGCATTGTTGTTGTCGTAGGCAAAATTCCAGCCTTTGTAATTATCCACAAACCCATCATTGTCATTATCAGTACCATCTGGCCAATCATCATAGTTGAGTTTGATGTTACCCTCAAGGTCGGGATGGGTTAGCCCGGTTCCCGTATCGGAAATACCAATCACAATGGAAGTATCGCCCTTGCAAATGTCCCATGCTTCGTATGAATATACATTTCTTGTCCAATACTGGTATGCCCCATCGGCATTAGCATTTTCCGGTTGTGCAAGCGGATCGTCTGGAATATCAAGCAACGAAACTCGATACAAAGGTTCTGCATATTCAACTTCTCTACACTTGTTAAGACATGAAACGACCTGAGTTACATTTACATCGTTACTAAAAACAAGCCTATATATAGTTGTAATGTCCGACATACGATAACCATACTTGTTATATTCCGTCTCGGGACGCACAGCATCAGGAAATTCCCTCTTATAGGAAAAATCTCCAAACCTCTCTCGCATACCATCAATGTACGATGACTTGAAGAAATTGTCTGGATTTGTTCCATAAATTTTTACTATAACCGTATTAGGCTGGTAATTAACATTCTGCGCAACAAGCAAAGGACATATAAACAACATTGCCAACGCAATGAATAAAATTCGTTTCATATTCAAAAATTTTGCGAAAGATAATAAAAAATATCAAAGATTTTGGATTTATCATCAAATAAAAATTTCAGACTTACAATCCAAGGCAAATATTATATTTGCAAAAAAATATTTTCAGGGATGACTAAAGTTAATATTGTATCAATGGGATGCTCGAAGAACCTTGTAGATTCTGAAAAACTTGCCGCCCAACTTATCGCCAATGGATATACAGTTACATTTGATTCTGAAGAAAGTGACGCAGAAATTGCTTTCGTAAATACATGTGGTTTTATAAATGATGCCAAAGAAGAATCAATAAATGCCATTTTAAAACTTGCTGGTGAAAAGGGCAAGTCAAAATTAAAAAAGATTGTTGTATTCGGATGTTTGTCGGCACGCTACTACAACGATCTTAAGGAGGAACTGCCCGAAGTCGATTTTATGTGTGGCAACTACAATATTGACGAACTACTTGCTTTTCTAGGCAAAAAGCCAAAAAACGCACAATGTCATTCGAGAATCTTAAGTTCTGCCGGGCATTACGCATACCTAAAGATATCAGAAGGTTGCGTACGCAATTGTTCTTTCTGTGCAATACCGCTATTCAAGGGTAAATATGTTTCACGCGAGATGGATGATATTGTTGCAGAAGCCATACATTTAGCAAACAAAGGCGTTAAAGAACTGATACTGATTGCCCAAGATTTGTGCTTCTACGGATATGACAGAGAAAATCGCTTTTTGCTACCAGAACTGATCGATCGTTTGTCCGAAATTGATGGCATAGAATGGATTCGTTTGCACTACCTATATCCGTTTCTATTTCCAGAACGCCTACTTGAGGTCATTCGCGACAACCCTAAAGTTTGCAAATACATCGACATTCCTTTGCAACACATTTCCAACAAGGTCCTTGAAGGGATGCATCGTGGAGGAAACAAACAACAGACAATTGAACTGCTTGAAAAAATCAGAACAACAATTCCCGAAGCTGTTATCCGCACTACTATGCTTGTTGGGTTCCCGAATGAAAGTAAAGTTGAATTTGAGGAATTAGTAGATTTCGTCAAGCAACAGAAATTTGACAGACTAGGAGTATTTACATATTCAGAAGAAGATGGGACCTCTGCCGCATCGGAGTTTAGCGATTTGATTTCGCAGGAAGAAAAGGAAGCACGAGCAGAGCGCATTATGGAAATACAACAAAAAATTTCACTTCAAGCAAATATTGCAAAAATCGGCAAGACTTTCCGTGTAATAATTGATAGTGTTGATGACAATTATTTTGTGGGACGCACTCAGTTCGATTCTGTTGAGGTTGACAACGAGGTTATTTTCCCTTATTCCAGTTCATACAAAATAGGGGACTTTGTAAATGTCAAGATTGACGACGCATCAGAATACGAATTATATGGAAGCATTATAGATTAGCCTATCTAAAACAAAAAATCCGCAAGCTCATCGCCTGCGGATTATTCATATATTAACCACAAAACAATTACTTTATCACAATGTCGTGTTCCATGCGAGCCTGAATGCCACTGGTTTCAGCAATTCTCTTGGCGTTCTGGTAGTAGATGTAGTTTTCGCCAAGTTCGCTCTTCATGATTCTTGCAGAAATATCAAACTGTTCTGCCAATTCTTCGAACCATTCCTTCTTTGCCGGATATTCAACAATCTTGTAGTCTGGAATATTCGCCAGTTCAACAGCCTTCTTCACTGCATCGTTAAGGCTGCCGAGTTCGTCAACAAGACCAATTTCAATTGCATCGGCACCTGCCCAAACGCGGCCCTGTCCTATCGAATCGACCAAAGCCTTTTCGCTCAAAACGTGACCTTCGGCGCCCTTGCCCTTACGTCCGTCGAAAACTCTTGTAAGGAAAGTATCGTAGAAGTCCTCAATTGACTGCTGTACATAGTTGAATTCCATTTCGGTAACAGGACGCATAGTGGTTCCAAAATCAGCATGAGCGTTAGTGCAAACTGTGTCGATTGTAAGACCAATCTTGTCGGTTACAAGACCTTGCAAGTTCGGGAACATTCCGAAAACGCCAATCGAACCAGTCAAAGTAGTAGGCTGAGCATAGATGTAGTCGGCTGAGCAGGAAATATAGTATCCGCCCGAAGCAGCAAGATTACCCATCGAAACTACGATTGGCTTTCCTGCCTGCTTAACCTTCTGTATTTCACGCCACATAACTTCCGAAGCAAGTCCCGAACCACCAGGAGAGTTGACACGCAGAACAACAGCCTTAACATCGTCGTTCTCACGAATCTTGCGGAGTTCCTCTGCAATCTTGTCGCCACCCATCTGACCTTTACCACCGTTGCCATCAACGATTTCGCCTTCGGCAAACAAAACAGCGACTTCGTTCTTCGACTTGTTTTCCTTTACACCAGGAACACTTGCCTTTGCATATTTTTCAAGGTCAATGAACATATCCTTGTCCTTGCCGTTGAATCCCGACTTAGCCTTGAGTTCATCAATAACTTCGTCGTAATACTTTACAGCATCGGCAAACTTCAAGGTAACTGCATCCTGCGCTTTACGCAACGAAAGGCTGTCGGCATACATATTGAGGTCTTCTACCGAGATACCACGAGCCTCGGAAATGCCTTTGCAAACCTTTCCCCAGATAGAATTCAGGAGAACGCTGTACTGCTTGCGGTTTGCTGGACTCATCTTGTCGCAGATGTAAGGTTCTACAGCCGACTTGAACTGTCCGTGACGGAAAACCTGCATTTCAACGCCGAGTTTCTCGAGTACATTCTTGTAGAACATTATCTGCGAGCACATACCCTGCCACGACATTCCGCCCTGCGGGTTTACATAAACCTCGTCGGCAACCGATGCCAAATAGTAGCCGAACTGCGAATATGCGGTAGCATAGCTGATTATGAACTTTCCGCTTTCCTTGAACTCGATGAGTTTGTTACGAAGTTCCTCTATTGTTGCTGTACCAGCCGAAGCACCGTCCATATCCAGATAGATACCCTTGATACGGTCGTCGGTCTTTGCCTTTTCGATAGACTTCAACGCATCGTTAAGACCAATCTGCTTTATCGGCGTCATCGACATATAATCGAAACTCATGCCATCGGTAACCTTGTCGGGCATATCGGCAGTAAGAGAAATCTTCAGCACCGAATTGTCCTTAACAGAAACGTCCGACGACGAACTACCGGCAGCCGCCAGGCAAATCAACAAAAAAATCACGCCATAAAGAATGTGAACAATGATAACGCCCACAACTACGGCCAACATTACTTTCCAAAACTTATTCATATAAATCAATTTTTTATTAAACGATAGCGCAAAGATAATGCAATTTACGATTGACGATTTTAGATTTTGGATTTTTTTGCAAACGCAACACGGCTCTTTCGTTGAAAAACTAATCCCCGCCACCTTTCGTCCCATGCAATGCGTCGAAACGCCCCTTCGTAAAAATTTACTTTCATCACTTAGTTTTCATTTGCAAAGTTTTAACTAAATATTATGGATAATATTGGCTGGTTTTACCATATATTTGTTCTGCAATTTTGACAAAAAACTTACGGTTATGAAAAAGTTGGTTTATATGCTTTCAATAGCGACAGTTGCTATTGTAATATTATCGGCAAAAAATTTGAATGCAGGCTCTGTTGATTCTCATTTGACTTCTGCAAATGAATACTTTATAGTTTCCTCCGATGGCGAAGATGCCGACCTTTATCTCGATTGTTTTGAAAATGCAGTGAAAGACAAGGACATGGAACTGGCGGCGAAAATTGCCAACGTGCTGTACGGTATGGATATGAACGAAGCACAGCAGAAACGCTTCTCGAAGATTGAGGATATGATTTCCAAGAAGGACTACCGCATTTACCGCGACAACCTAAGATACTTTTCTTCAAAGTCATCGACAGTGCAGGACGACGGCTACTACGATTTCTATGTCGAACCCTACGGTAAACAGGGAAGCACCGACTTTGGCATTGACGACGATTCGGCATTTGTAGATGAGATGATTGACGCGTTCGCATCGTTTTTCAACGATTTGGGAACTGCTGATTCTTCGTCGTACCACTACGAAAGGCACGATAGTTTGGACAATGGCGGCTTTGTAGATGTGTTTGTCGATACGTTTGGCAAATATTGGTTTGACGATGGTTCCGACGGTGAAATGCAACAGAAACGTTCCAACAGCAGAGCCGAAATAGATGCACTGCTCGACGACTACGAAAACTACGTCGGACTTTCTGTGGATGCACTGCGCCGTGTAATTTCGGGTGAAGAATCAGCCTTGAAGGACTTTGAGGAATTCAGCGAAAAGGCCTCATCGGCATCGGAAAAGATAAGCAGACTGAGCAACGAGATGACATCCGCCCAGTTCAAACGGTATCTGCACATTCTTGGGAATATGGTCACGGGAATGTTCTAAAAATATGCAAACAGCAAAAATCTAAACTAAACCATTGGTGTCCGCTAAAAAATGGGACAAGACGTATAATCGCAATATTATCAAGCATTTATATAACAACGTTAATAAAGGGGCTTGTCATTTCGGAAGCTAGTCGTAACACGCGATACGTAACGGGGAGCGTTGTGAAGACTGCTATCCGTAATCTCCTACAATATTGCTAATTAAGGAGATTCCGCATAAGCGAGTTCTCACGACACGTTCCTTAGTCGGTTCACTCAGCTTTGCGGAATGACAAATCGTTTTTTAGCGGACATTAATAAAACTAAACGCACATTCATAAACTTTTCTTCAAAAAATATTCTTCTGTTCAAATAAAAATCATTACTTTTAACCGATTTTTTGCAGAGGAATTTTTTAATGAAACGCATACACCTAATATTATTGGTAATACTTGCATCGATAATGCTATGCAAGCAGGCTTATGCGCAATACGAATTCATAGAAAATAAGGGACAATGGCACGAAAACGTTAACTTCAAGATGGAACTTAACGATGGTGCGCTGTTCCTCGAAGACCACGGATTCTCATTCAACCTCACCGACATAAAGATGGGACACCACTCCCACGCCCACGACGAGTACGAATGGCACGACGAAAATGCCGTCGGTCGTGGTCACGCCTACAAGGTAGTCTTCCGTAACTCGAAAGAACCCAAGCAGATAACGAGCAACAATGCTACATCCGACTACTGCAACTACTTCATAGGCAAGGACGAATCGAAATGGGCTTCGCACGTGCGAAAATTCCGCGAGGTGGAATACACCGAAATATACAACGGCACCGACATCCGATATATGTCCGATTCGCGCGGTATGAAATACGACTTCATTGTCCACCCCAACGGAAACTACAAGGACATTCAGCTTGAATACATTGGCATCGACGGAATTGAGATTAATGATGGTGTGCTCGTCGTCCACACTTCCATCCGCGACATCATGGAATATACGCCAAAGGTTTACCAAATCGTAAACGGCGACACCATAAACATCAGTTGCGAATATGTACTGCGCAAAAATGTCGTCAGCTACAAGATTTCGGAAAACTACGACAAAAGCCACGACCTAATAATAGACCCGTCGCTTGTGTTCTCAACCTACACTGGCTCCACCGGCGACAACTGGGGTTTCACCGCCACCTACGACTACAACGACAACGTTTTCTCTGGCGGAATAGTCTTTTCGACGGGCTACCCTACTTCGACTGGTGCTTATCAGGTAAACTATGCTGGCGGCACTCCGTGGGCAGACAATGCCACAAGTTATCTCGAAGGCTGCGACATCGGTATAATCAAGTATAACTCAACAGGCACAAGCCGCATTTACGCTACCTACCTTGGTGGAAGCAACGGACAGGAAATGCCACACAGCCTTGTCGCCACCGAAAGCAACCAACTGGTAATCATGGGAACAACAGGCTCGCCCGACTTCCCGACCACACTCAACGCCTACGACCGAACATTCAACGGTGGCTCAAGCGTAACCTACGACAACGTCATCGGATTCCACAACGGCGTTGACATTTTTGTCTCGAAACTTTCGGAAGACGGCTCGCAACTGATTGGAAGCACCTACGTCGGAGGCACAGGCAACGACGGACTTAACTTCAAGGCTTCATATACACTACCCGACCCGACATCAGGCATCAACTATGTTGAAATGCACGGCAACGACTCGCTGTACTACAACTACGGCGACGGCGCGCGCGGAGAAGTGGTCGTAAGCAGCAAATCGTACATTTATGTCGGCACAAACACTTTCTCGTCCGATTTTCCATCGGGCATAAACGAGGGATTCCAGCCTACTGCCGGCGGAGGTCAAGATGGTGTTGTATTCGCACTCAGTCCCGATTTGTCGCAACTGGCTTGGAGTTCGTATCTTGGTGGTTCACAAGACGATGCAATTTTCAGCATTTCGCTTGACAATGAAGAAAATGTGTTTGTGACAGGCGGAACTACTTCAACCGACTACCCTACCACCGCAAATGCCTACAACACAACACACAACGGCGGTAGCACCGATGCTTTTATCGCAAAAATTGCACACAACGGCACATTCTTGCTAACATCGTCGTTCTTCGGCTCGCCAGCCTACGACAACGCCTACTTCGTCCGCACCGACCACAACGACAAGGTCTATATCTGCGGACAGACCAAATGCGGAGGAACCGTTCTGGTGCAAAATGCAGGCTATTATGTGGCAAACAGCGGTCAGTTCATCACAAAATTCGACAACGATATTACAAGCGTGGAATGGTCAACACAATTCGGCACAAACACAGGCAAGCCAAACATTTCGATAACCGCATTTGCTGTAGATGTGTGCAACCGCGTATATCTTTCGGGATGGGGACGCGAATGGCCGTTCAACTACTACGACGCACAGGCACACTACTACACTTGGGACCAGGAATTTGGCACAAAGAATATGCAGGTTACGCCAGATGCAATTCAGGACACCACCGACGGAATGGACTTCTATGTGCTTGTGCTCAACGAGGATGTCAGCGCATTGGAATACGCGACCTTCTTTGGGGAACTGCGATACACAACTTGCAGTGCATCGGGACGCGACCACGTTGATGGCGGCACAAGTCGTTTCGACAAGAAAGGACACATAATACAGTCGGTTTGCGCAAGTTGCGGCGGCTGCCAGATGTTCCCTATGAGTCCATCAGATGTATGGTCGTCAACAAACAACTCGACCAACTGCAACAACGCCGTATTCAAGATACGTATAATTGAAAATTTGGCGGAAGCCAACTTCAATCCTGTGCCTGTCGGCTGTGCGCCCTACAACGTACAGTTTGAAAACACCTCGCAGGGAACATCGTTCCAATGGAATTTCGGTGACGGCACAACATCCACACAGACAAACCCATCGCATACTTACACTGAAGGTGGCACGTTTACCGTAACGCTAATCGCCAGCGACCCAGCAAGTTGTAACCGTACCGACACCATAAGACGCACGGTAACCGTTGTTTCGCCAAGTCCCTCAACCCTTGCCAACATCACAAGTTGTCCCGGCGAAAGTGTAATCATCGGCCCTGAAACCGACTACCCGGAAGGCACTACATTCGAATGGATACAGGGAAGCGGATTCAGCAACCAATATGCACAAAATCCAAGCGTAACGCCAACCCATACGACAACCTACACGCTTGTCGCACAAGGCGTCTGCAACGATACCGTTACACAGACCGTCAATGTCATAACACCCGATGTTGGACTTAGCACATCGAACGACACCACAATATGTCCAGGCGGAACAGCAACTCTGCAAGTTTTCCCCACAGGAAACGCAGTGGCTTGGGAATGGTCGATTGACCCAAATTTCAGTTCCATATTCTCCACAGAGCAAACCGTTGATGTTTCGCCCGAAAACAGCCTAACCTATTATGTCAGGGTACGCGAATCGGAATGTAACACCTACGCCACCGACTATGTAAGGGTGACAATCCACAGGTTCAACTATAGCCTTGAGCCATCGCATATTATCTGTCCGAACTCACAAATACAACTTACAGTCACCAACAACAGCAGCGACAACCTTTCGTACCAATGGCAAGGCGCAGGAATCGTAAGTGGAGAAAACACCAGTTCGCCAACCGTAGCGCCAACAACATCAACGACATACATCGTCACAATAACAAACCAGATGGGCTGCACCACTACCGACCAAGTTTCGATAACAATCGATGAGATCGGAAGTAACATTGGCGACATTGTCAACAACATCTGCCACGGCAGTTGCGAAGGCTCAGCGAGTGTAAATCCGAGAGGAATAGAACCATTCTCCTACTCATGGAGCAACGGACAAACAACCCAAAATGTAACTGGACTTTGCGCAGAAACCTACATGGTAACAATAACCGATGGAAATTCTTGTACTACAACAAATTCAGTAACGATTTCCGAACCGCCAGCAATAACGATAAATTTCACAAACATACAGGAACCTATTTGCGACGGTGTTGGCTACGGTTCGGCAACGGCAACCGTATCGGGAGGTACGCCAGGCTACACCTACCAGTGGGACATCAACGACTACACCACAGCGACAAACAACGAATGCTTAGTCGGCACCAACATTGTTACCGTCACAGACCATAATGGCTGTACCGCCTCGGCTTCGATTGATATGCCTGCACCGGGAACGCTGACCTCGCATACAGAATCCATAAATCACGTTTCGTGCTTTGGCCTCTGCGACGGTGAAGCAAGAGTTTCTGCAAGCGGAGGTACATCACCATACACTTACAACTGGTCGAACGGAGAACACAGTGCCGAAATTCGAGGACTTTGCGCAGGTCGTTACACGCTAACCGTCATTGATGCCGACAACTGCGTATCTCACCAACTTGTAAACATTACCGAACCTACAGAACTGATTACCACCATTTCCGAAACAAACCCCATTTTGTGTCACGGAGGACTTTCAACAATCAATTCACTTACATACGGAGGAACACAACCCTACACTTTCGCGTGGTCAACTGGAGAATCGACAAATACGCAAATCAACGTACCAGCAGGAACGTATTCAATATCCGTAAGAGACAGCCACGGATGTACGGCTTTTGCACAAATCACAATCACACAACCAGACTCGCTCATCCTCATACACGAACTAAGCGACCAACTCTGCGACAACAACTGCAACGGCAGAATCGAAGCCATTGTAAACGGCGGAGTACAACCTTACAGGTACAGATGGTCAAATTCGGAAACAACACGCGCTATCGGAAATCTTTGCCACGGAGAATATTCGCTCACAGTAACCGATGCCAATGGCTGTTCGCTCACCAAAGATTACGAGATACATAATTTAGGCTATATCCCGGAACTTGACGCACAGATTAGTTCTAATGTCATATACAGAGGCGAACAAGTTAGATTGGTTGCCGTCACCTCTACATCTGGCACATTCCTATGGGACAACAAGAAAATTCTCGACAACGACAAAATCTACAATCCCATTGCCACACCTACCGAAAATACACTTTTCACAGTCGAGTTCCACGACGGCAACAACTGCACAGCCATCGACACGGTTTCGGTAATAGTCAAGGAAGTGATTTGTAGCGACCCGTATATTTTCGTACCTAACGCATTCACACCCAACAGCGACGGGCAAAATGACTTTTTCAAGCCATTCTACCCAGAAACCTTGGTGACAGAAGTTTACTTCGCAGTTTACGACCGTTGGGGAAGCATCGTTTATGAAACCGACAACATCCGCACCGACGGCTGGAACGGCTCCTACAAAGGCAAGCAACTTGCACCCGACGTGTATGTCTTCTGGCTGAAGGCCAAGTGCATAAACGGAGAGGAATACGAACATCGCGGCAATGTGACATTAATCAGATAAAACAGAAATGGAAGAAATAATATCTACGATAAGTTCATACGTCTGGAGCGCACCACTTGTAATATTGTGCCTGGCGGCAGGACTTTACTTTTCGTTCGGCACACGTTTCGTACAAGTAAGACGATTCGGAGAAATGGCAAGACTGCTTTTCTCAACCGACAAGACACAAAAGACTGGCATTTCATCGTTTCAGGCATTCGCAATGGCTCTGTCGGGACGAGTAGGTACAGGAAACATCGTTGGAGTAGCAACAGCAATCGGCTACGGAGGTCCGGGCGCAATAGTATGGATGTGGATAATTGCCTTTCTAGGAGCAGGTTCCGCCTTCGCCGAAGCGACTTTGGCACAAATCTACAAGGATGAGCACAACGGGCAATTCCGCGGCGGCCCCTCCTACTACATCGAAAAAGGACTGAAATGCAAATGGCTGGCAATAATCTTTGCCGTATGTTCGGTACTTGCCTGCGGATTTTTCCTTCCGCCAGTCCATTCAAACGGCATTTCAACAGCCTTTTCCAACGCTTTCGGCATTGACACTATGTATGTCGGAATTTTTGTCGCACTACTTATCGGACTGGTAATCATCGGCGGAGTAAAGCGAATTGCAAACGTGGCGCAGATAGTTGCACCGCTTATGGCTGTAATCTACATCATACTTTCAATCGTTGTGCTTATCTGCAATGCCGAAGCCGTCCCCGCCGCATTCAAGGATATGATTAGCAGTGCTTTCGGAATGAACGAGGCACTTGGCGGCATACTCGGCAGCACAATAGCGTGGGGTGTGAAACGCGGAATTTATTCCAACGAGGCTGGACAAGGAACCGGACCAATCGTTGCAGCAGCCGCAAAGGTATCGCACCCTGTAAAACAAGGACTTGTACAGGCATTTTCGGTATATATCGACACCTTGCTGGTTTGTTCGGCAACGGCTGTAATGATTCTCGCCACCAAGACCTACAACATCTACGACGGCGACGGAGGAATGCTTTTCTCCTCGACGGTAGCACAACTCGGAGCTCCCGACGTGTCATACACATCAACCGCATTGGGAACTTTGGTCGGAACCTCTTGGGGCAACATAATAATCTCTGTGGCACTGTTCTTCTTCGCCTTCACGACGGTAATGGCTTACTATTACTATGCCGAAACCAATGTCGTTTATCTTTTCGGCAACGGCAAAAAGGAAAAGATTGCAATCTGGTGCGTACGAATATCGGTGATTGGAATGGTGTTCTTCGGTTCGCTTCACGAAGCAAAAACGGTATGGGACTTGGGCGACATAGGCGTCGGCTCAATGGCGTGGATAAACGTAATTGCAATACTTCTGCTCTCGCCAAAGGTTTTCAAGTTGCTAAAATCGTACGAAAAACAGAAGAAACAAGGCAAGGAACCCGAATTTCACCCCGAAGAAATGGGCATAAAGAATGCTGATTTCTGGGAAAAGAAAAAATAATTAAAATTTGAAATAATTAGTCCTAATGAAGAAACTTTTTACAATAATACTTTTAGCCATTCTTTGCGCCAACGCAATGGCATACGACTTTTCAGCCGTGTGTAGCACAGGGCAAACATTGTACTACAATATTACTTCCGAGGTGGAGCCTTATACGGTTGAGGTGACATTCCAAATTGAAGGATCGTATAATAATGTCTATTATGAGACCTTCCCCACTGGAGACCTAGAAATTCCAGAATCTGTTGAGTATAATAATGTTATGTATTCACTAACGAGCATTGGCAATTATGCATTTTATGGTTGCAGCGGTCTGACATCGGTAACAATCCCCAATTCTGTTACGAGCATTGGCAGTAGTGTATTTTATGAAACTGGTTGGTACAACAATCAGTCCGATGGTATTCTCTATTTAGACAACTGGTGTCTTGGATACAAGGGCGATACCCCCACAGGTGAATTAACAATAAATGAAGGCATAATAGGAATTGCTAATTATGCATTTGCGAATGCTTGGGGTATTACAGCTGTAACAATTTCCAATTCTGTCACGAGCATTGGTATGTATGCATTTCAAAGTTGCAACGGACTGACACAACCTGTATATAATGACAATTGCTTTGCTTATTTTCCCGATGGATATGCTACAGAATACACGATTCCGGATGGAATACAGCAGATTTCTGGAGGAGCATTTGCTGGTTGCAGTGTGTCATCGGTTACAATTCCTAATTCCGTTGTAAGCATTGGCGAATACGCTTTTTATGGTAGCGGATTGACATCGGTAACAATTGGCAATTCTGTTACTAGCATCGGTAATGGCGCATTTTATCTTTGTGGACTTACATCTGTAACAATCCCCAATTCTGTGACAAGCATTGGCGAAGTTGCTTTTTATGGTTGCAGCAGACTCGAAACGATAGCCGTAGAATCGGAAAATACTATTTTCAATTCGAGAGACAACTGCAATGCAATAATCGTAACTGCCGCAAACTCATTGATTGTGGGGTGCAAAAACACTATCATCCCCAATACAGTCACAAGCATTGGAGAATATGCATTTTATTATTGCAGCGGACTGACGGCAGTTACAATTCCCAATTCTGTGACAAGCATTGGCGAAGGTGCATTTTCTGATTGCAGCGAACTGACAGAGGTTACAATTCCCAGTTCTGTGACAAGCATTGGCAAAAGAGCATTTGAAGGATGTAGTGGACTAGCATCAGTAACAATAGGTAATTCAGTTACGAGCATTGGCTATTGGGCATTTGGAGAATGTAGTAGTTTGACAGAAATTACGATTCCAAATTCTGTTACAAGCATTGGTGAAAATCCTTTTTATGGTTGTAGCGGACTCGAAACTATAATCGTAGAATCGGGAAATACTATTTACGATTCGAGAGACAACTGCAATGCAATAATCGTAACTGCCACAAACTCATTGATTGCGGGATGCAAAAACACTATCATCCCAAATACAGTCACAAGCATTGGAGAATATGCATTTAATTATTGCAGCGGACTGACGGCAGTTACAATTCCCAATTCTGTGACAAGCATTGGTGAAAGTGCATTTGAAGGATGTAGTGGACTAGCATCAGTAACAATAGGCAATTCTGTTGAAAACATTGGTGATGGTGCTTTTGATGGTTGCGAAAATATCACGGATATATACATATTGACCGATACACCGCCATTTTCTGAAGATGGTGATACATTTACTGCCACAACATACGCAACTGCAACATTATGGACTCCTTGTGGATTAGCGGATAGTTATGCTTCGGCTGATATTTGGTCTAATTTTACAAATATCCAAGAACGTCGCCCTTATGTGCTTCATATAGAAAGCTCAAATCTAGCAATGGGAACGACAAATATTACACAGCAGCCCGACTGCACCGATGGTACGGCTATAATAGATGCTACTCCCAACCAAGGATACCAATTTGTTTCGTGGAACGACGGCAACACCGACAACCCACGCACGATTACGATTACAAGCGACAGCACTTTTGTGGCAAATTTTGAGGAAGCATCTGAGCCTCTTACCGTTTACTGGCGTTGTACCTTCGAGGAATCTACACCTCTATACACTACCGGACAAATCACCGAAAGCGATGCTAATTGGGAACTCCAGACAATATCAGAATCTGATGGTACAAATTACTGCTATGCTTTGAATAGTTATGAAGGAAATCATCCTTATGGAGAATTTTCTGAAACTCCTGAACACTGGATGATGATAGATGGAGACGGAGGAGATAGAGATGGCTACGATTTTGATTCCTATTTGCTTTTCTCTGGAATTGATCTTTCAGATGCAGAACATCCACAGATTTGTTTCTATGAGTACAGCAGGCGGTTTAATATTCCTACTTCAATGGAAGCAACTGTTGTTGAGGTTTCTATAGATGGCGGTGCATCATGGACTAAGCATATTGTAGGATGCGAAGAAATGACAACAGAACACATATTTGTATATAGGCAGGTACCAATTCCTGAAGCTGCTGGTAATGAAAATGTAATGATTCGCTTCCGTGCCAACAGACAATTAAGCGTTATTCAATACACATACGGTAGCAATACTACATACGCGTCGGGATCTTTTATTGTAAACTGGCAGGTTGATGATATCGTAATCAAAGAGACTCCTGCATTTGACTTGGCAATTACCGACGTAAGAATGAATGATGGTATATGCGATAAATATTCAAATCCAGACTACTCGAATGAATTAGGCGATAATCAGTATAGTTATTATCAATATAAACCTATGTTTGGACAGACTCCGCGTTCGGAATGGACAAGCCCCAATAAGTTTGCATCGTTCAACGTGGCTGTTGAAAACAGAGGTTATGAACCTGTTACCCCGATAGTTCACATATCAGTGACATCTCCAAGCGGACTGGAAATATGGAATGTTGACTTTACCGGAGAAGAAATAGAAATGCTTCAATGCGATACCATTGATGTAATAGAGTATCTTGATGATAACCAAATTGACAAGGTATTCAGGTTTACCGAAGAACAGATGCAGAATATCGAAACTGGTGAGTACATTGTAACTTATTCGGTAAGCATAGCTGAAAATGAAGATCAGGTCCTTGAAGACAATGAAAGATCACATCCCTTCTACATAACAGGTAGTGGCTACAGCCCTGCTACCCCCAACATAACAACGACATGCGGACCTAATGGATTTGCAAATTTTGAAGAAGGCGATGAAATTTTAGCTGAATTCAAATACAATGTATTGCCAGAAGGTGAGGTTCCTTTGTATGTTTATATTTCAGAAAACACAGAGGCAGGAACTGCCATTGCCGCTCATATCTATGAGTATAATGAAGCAAGCAGTGAATTTGAAATTTCATTTCAATCCGACACATATACAATTGAAGAAGAGGATCTTGGCACATGGATTAACATTCCTATTGAAACTACTCTTATTCTCTCTGGTTTTGATTCTGGATATGAAACAAAGACAATCAGAGCCGGTATAGCATTCTTATATGAAAACGGAGACACCTTGCATCTTGGAGCAAGCGAAGACATGCCAAACAAGGGTTGGATTTGCTTATACAATTTAAGTGCGAATGGTAATGGTGCAAATCCCACTAATATTAGCTCAGAGTCTGCTGCTCCAGCAATATGTCTAGGCGTTCCATTTTCGGCACGCACAATTACCGTGTTGGCAAACAACGACAATTATGGATATGTAACAGGTAGTGGAACATACGATGAAGGCGCAGAAATTACGCTTAAGGCTATTCCATACCAAGGTTATCGCTTTGTGCAGTGGAACGATGGCAACACCGACAATCCGAGGGCAATAACTGTTACGAGCGACAGCACCTTTGTGGCAAACTTTGAGGAGAATGGCAGCAGCGACATTCAGGCTAAACTCTATGCCGATGCTGACGCAACTGCCGAGGTCGGTTCGTCCATGACTATTTCCATGAACGAGGATTTTGTCGTTTATCCTGCCATATACAATGCAGGTCCAGATGTGGCCGCAGACTCTATACATGTTGATATACAAGCAAATGGCAGTTCAATGCTGCAAGGTGTACAATCATTGTCGTTAGCAGAAGCACCAATCGAAGTAAACAATTTCATTTTCCTGTTACAAGGTGATGCCATGACAATCACCGCAGCAAATTTAGACCAAGCTGGTATTAGCACATTCGAGTTTTGCCTTATTGCCGACTACAATGGCAATGATCCTGATACAGAAAACAATAGCGTCTGCGTAACCGTTATAAGACAACAGCAATACACTATCACTGCATTGTCAAACGATGATGCATACGGCTCTGTTTCGGGTGGCGGAACATACAATGAGGGCGACAACATAATAATAACGGCAATTCCAAATGATGACCACTGTTTTGTTTCGTGGGACGACGACAACACCGAAAACCCACGTACGATAACTGTCACATGCGATAGCACTTTCATTGCAAATTTCAGCGGACCAATATTTTTCACCATCGATACCGTGGTAAACAATTTTGTCACCGTCGGCGACCACACATTCTATTCCACTGGCAACTACACATTTGCCGTATCGCATG
>Ga0310696_10000216_pt1 | contig 96829 bp, 96 predicted proteins | sample AusTroGonzalo_MG_4_FD_203885 | JGI IMG/M metagenome (GOLD analysis project Ga0310696, IMG submission 203885) | Bovine rumen microbial communities from tropical cattle in Woodstock, Queensland, Australia - Gonzalo_02 (v2) (version 2) | ecosystem: Host-associated > Mammals > Digestive system >...
CTACTTGCTCAATTATGGCCAGAAATTGAAGCTGATTCGTATTTGTCAATAGAAGAAACTCGTGCAAGAAAGGCATATCAGATGTTTGCTCCATACTATCAAAGTCCTCGTCAGCAGTGGGCAACTCCTAATGGTTACGCAACATTCAACGTTGAAATTGCCAATTATGGATACGAATCCGTTATTCCGAAAGCTCTGGTAAAAATAACAAATCCCAATGGGGAGTTGATTTATGACAAGGAACTATCAGGTATTCGTCCTTTGTCAACCTATGATTATGACACCATTGATTTTGCTTATATTGACGGAAATGATATGACAACTTCGCAATTATTCTATTTTGAGGATATAGAAAGTTATGAGGATATACTTACTGGCTTATATACAGTGGACTTTTATGTGTATGCAGATGGTTATAAAGACGAGGACACCACCGACAATTACAGCCGTCAGTACTTCTACATTACAGAAAACACATATTCGGCATCACATAATGAACCAAGAGAAAGTGAATTCCCATTTTGGAATTATAAATCCTATACAGCCTGTGCATCTGGTGATGAATATGGTACAATTTTCAGATACGACTACGAGCCAGAAAAAAACATAAGAGTTGAAGCCTTTATTGGTAGTCATACAACTATCGGGTCGAAAGTGCAAGCTATAATATATGAATATCAAGAGGGCGATTATATAGAGACATGCTATTCCGATACAGTAACTATAACAGAGAACCTGCTTGACTCTTGGGTGACCTTCCCTTTCAAAAATGGATATAATATTAAATTCAATGAAGAAGAAACATCACGCCAAATACTTGTAGCAATCAAGGGCATGTGGGATGAAAATGATAATGATGCCGATATTTTTATTGGAACATGTTATGCTTTGTCTCTCGGAGATAATTCAGTAGGGAAATATATTTCTCAAGGTAATTCATGGCATTGTAATATTTCTTTCCCTCACTTTGCAATTCGCACGAGTTGGGGACATTGCAGTGATTTAAATGCCGAAATTAACGACACATCATTTTCATTCTGCTCATACGATGGCTTGTTAAATGCCGTGCCTTCTGAAATCGGAGAAGGCAATTGGTCTTCATCTAACTCTGATTTGATTTCGTTTGATGATCCAACAAATCCAAATACTATAATACATACCACAGATTTAAACAGCGATTTACAATATATGGTTTATTGGACAGTACGCGATGGTGGTTGTTCTGCGAAAGATTCTATTGAAGTAACATTCGGTGTTGTTCCAAACCATTCCATAGACACCACCGTATCCAATTTTGTCACCATTGGCGACCATACATTCTATTCCACTGGCAATTATACGTTTACAATACCTTCCGAAACAGGTTGTGATACGATATACTACATACATCTTCGCGTGCTTGCCGAACCTGTTTACGACATTGCTCCCAATCCGACAAAGAGTCTTCTCAACATCAATTCCGACGGCTTTATTTCTGCAGTGGAGTTCTATTCCGTTACGGGGCAACTAGTTATGCGTAAGGAAGTGAACGGCTACGAAGCGGTATTCGATTTAGAAGGATTTGTGGATGGAGTGTATGTTTTAAGGATTTACGGCGAGGAAAGCAGTCTGCCGTCGATGTATAAGGTTGTAAAGGAGTAGGGGAGTCATGGCGTGGAACGGTGTGGGCTGTCCTGGACAAGCACACATCGACAGTCGCTCAATATATCTCTGTAACCATAACCTATGATGAAATAGGACTTTTATGATGGTTTGATATTGTTGTTTTTTGGGGCAGTGTCGTGTCAATGTTGTCTTAGCACTATTGCAGAAGGATGCATTTCAACTTGTCGCTGTTGATATTTTGTACTTTAGCTGGATTGTTGCTATTTGTACGGTCGTTAACTTTATCACCTTAAAAACTATACGATGAGAAAGTTGCTGATAGTCGTCATAATGTTTTGGGCAATACCGTGGAGCCAGGCGCAATCGGTTCAGGAAGAATATATAAAGAAGTATTGTCAGGTTGCTGTAGATGAGATGTGTAGGACAGGAGTTCCCGCTAGTATAACATTGGCACAAGGAATTTTGGAATCGGGTAGTGGAACATCGCAGCTTGCAATAAGAGGGAATAATCATTTTGGCATTAAGTGCCATTCCGATTGGACTGGCGGGAAGATGTATGTTGATGACGATGCAAAGAACGAATGTTTTCGTATGTACCGAAACGCATCGGAGTCGTTCCGTGACCATTCCAATTTTTTGAAGAATAATCAGCGCTATGCATCGTTGTTTAAATTAAATCCGAAAGATTACAAGGGCTGGGCGACAGGATTGAAAAAGGCGGGTTATGCAACAAGTCCTACATACGCAACACGACTGATTGAAATAATAGAAAACTATAAGCTGACGCAGTACGATTCTGGAACATTTGTCTCGGAGGCTGTTGTCGCTGACAATGTCGGTACTAATGCAAGTGATAATGATGGTGGCAATAATGTCGAAAAATCTCCTATATATTATTCTTCAAATGGTTTTGAGTTGAGTATGACCGAGTATTCACTTGGAACGAACAACAATACACAATACATAGTCTTAAAGTACGATATGGATATCGAGGTGCTTTCGCGAAAGCTCGGAATGGCTCCGTGGCAATTGCCAAAGTACAATGATTTGGCAAAGGACTACAAGGTGAAAGCTGGTGAGATAATCTACTTGAAGCCGAAACGCAGCAAGGCGGATAAGAAATATTCGGTGCATACTGTTCTGCGTGGCGAGACGATGCGCGACATTTCGCAGAAATATGCTGTAAAGATGAAGCGTCTGTACAAGTTGAATGGTTGGGAGAATGGAGTACAGCCGGTAGAAGGTTCAAAAGTAAGACTCAGATAGGTTTATAGGTTTGATGTTTTGTCGTTTATGACGTTTGATGAACTTATGTTTAAGTCGCTTAAGCCAATATGCATTTAAAAGTTATGAATTGCATAAAACACGAAAAGGCTGTCAATTTTTAGACAGCCTTTTCGTGTTAGATTGGATTACTACTTGTTAAGTCTGAATCTTTCGTTTCCGTTTTCGAAGTAGTCAACAATCTGGTTGATTGCTGCGATACCTGCATTAACGTTTGCTTCTTCGGTCTGGGCACCAAGTTTCTTAGGTGTGAAGAATACGCGGTCTGCGTAGTTTTCCTTTAGTTCTGCAGCGCACTCTGGGGCAACGTCAGCCATGTACTTGAAGTCAGGTCTTTCTGCGAGAACCTTCTTGAGATCGTCTTCGTCGATAACTTCCTTGCGGGCGGTGTTGATAAGAGTTGCACCCTTAGGCATCTTACCGATTTTGCTCATGTTGATTGACTTCTTGGTTTCGTCGTTAGCTGGGCAGTGGAGCGAAATGTAGTGGCAGGTGCCAAACAAGTCGTCAAGGTTGGTGCACTGCTTTGCGCCAGTCGATTCAATCTGTTCCTTTGTGAGGAACGGGTCGTATGCGACAACTTCCATGCCGAATCCCATAGCGTACTTACCAAGGAGACGACCAACATTTCCGTAACCATAGATACCGAGCTTCTTTCCGTGGATTTCCGAACCCGACTTTCCATTGTAGTTGTTTCTTGCTGCCATAATCATCAGACCGATAGCAAGTTCAGCAACTGCATTCGAGTTCTGTCCAGGAGTGTTCATTGCAACTACATTGCAAGCTGTTGCTGCATTGAGGTCGATGTTGTCGAAACCTGCACCAGCCCTAACGATAATCTTCAGGTTCTTACCAGCTTCGATAACTTCTTTGTCGGCAACATCACTTCTGATAATCATTGCATCAACATCAGCTACAGCAGCCAAAAGTTTGTCCTTGGTTCCGTACTTTTCAAGTAATACCACTTCGTATCCAGCGGCTTTTGCCTTTGCCTGGATGCCGTCAACTGCTTCTTTTGCAAACGGTTTGTCGGTTGCTACTAAAACCTTTTTCATTTCAAATTTGTGTTTAAAAATTTATTATTGTTTTGTTTTTTTATTTCGGCAAACTTACATAAAAATTCGGAGATTTATATGCTTGTATAATAAAGAAAAATTATATATTGATAATCAGTAGATTATTGGTTGCTTCCTTTTTGGAGAGTATAGAATTAACGTTGTTTGTATTGCTGTTTAAACATAACTATTGTTGATATTTTGTGATACTAAAGTTATTCTTTCCCAATGATTATTAGACCTGTACTATCTGTATTGCTGCGATTGCCTGCACGATCAACGATATAGAACTTGTACATTATTGTGTCGTTGAAAGACATTGCGTATTCGTTAAGGTCTTCAATCTTAATGTCGCCACTGACGGCTTGTGGCTTGTCGTCGCTATATATACGCTCTACGAAGTAGTTGAGGTCGACAAGCAGATCCATTTGAGTAAGCACATTGTTTTTCATTTTGTACTTAGTCATAAATATGGTATTTTGTCGAGGTTGAATAGTGTCGAAACCGATGTCACCGTCACCGTCGGTAAACGAGAATATTAGGGTTCCTCGTTTGACCGTATTGCCTAAAAGTATGGTGTCGCTATAGTTGAACTCTTTGAAACTAACTACAGGTACGTCGGAATACTCTTCTTTGGGTTTGCACGAATGCATAAGAATTGTTATCGTCAGGAGTATTATATATATTGGAAAGTATTTTCGCATATCTAAAATTTTTTGTCAAAAATAACGATTTTTTGTTGTCTAAAAATCTCTTGAAATAAATTTATAGAACACTTCACTATTATATGCTTTGTGATATTTATCGGATAAGGTTAAAGACATGATTTAATTTATATTAACTATCTAAACCATTGTTTTATTGGCACATCGAAGCCAGTTCCGCGCATATAATTATAGGTGGCAAGGTTCAGTCCGCGTTCAAACTTGCTCCAATCGGGTGAGCCATTGCATGAGAATGGAATTTCGTTGTTTGCGAAAGTGCCTGTTGGTTGCGGAACGTGCTTTGCTCCAAACTGTTGCGGATTTTGTCCCGATATAGAGTGGCAGGTCATAGCATAGCGATGCCAGAATGCAGATTGGATTAGTCCTTCTTCAAAAAATTGCCTTACGGTGTCAAGACTTTCGTAAAGTTCGCGTTCCGTTTGGCTTGGAAATCCGTACATTAGGTAGGCGTGAACCAAAATTCCGTTGTTGGCGAAGTTGCGCAGTGTTTCGCGTACAGATTTGACACTTATGCCTTTGTTTATCAGTTTTAAGACTCGTTCCGACGCAACTTCTATTCCGCCGCTTACGGCTATGCATCCGCTTTGTGCCATCAGGAAGCAAAGTTCGTTGTTGTAAGCCGATTCAAACCTTATGTTTGTCCAGTAACTGACTGTCATCTTGCGCTTTAGGATTTCTTCCGATAGGTTGCGGAGTACTGCGGGAGGTGCGGCTTCATCGACAAAGTGAAAGCCAGAAATTCCCGACTGCTTCATCATTCCTTCCATCCGGTCGGCGATGATACTTGCTGGCGCGTGGTCGTAACGTTGTATGTAGTCGAGCGTTGTGTCGCAGAAAGTGCATTTTGCCCAGTAGCATCCGTGTGCGAGCATCATCTTGTTCCAGTGTCCGTTGCTCCATAGTTGCTGCATAGGATTTGCGGTGTCGGCGGTGTCCAGGTACAGTTCGGTGTGGATTCCGTCGAGGCAGGGCGTTCCTATTTCGCGGAAAGCTACGTTCTCCTTGCTGTCGATGTTAGTGCGCTCTATGTCACCATCTTTGCCAAGTCGCATTGTACGGATTGGTTCTTCGCCAGTGAGGATTCTTTCCAAAGGTAGTTCGCCGTCGTCGAAGGTTATTGTGTCAACGTATTTGAAAATGCGAGGGTCGGAGAGTTGCCGCAGTTCGGTGCTGACATATCCGCCGCCCATAGTGATGTGAATTTCAGGATGTTTCTTCTTTAAAAACTTTGCACAGCGCAGACCACCATAGAGGTTTCCTGGAAATGGCATGGAAAGTCCAAGATGGGTAGGGGACGTTGTTGAAATTTTTTGTTCTAGAAGTTCTAACATCCATTGGTCGATAAGATTCGGTTCCTTTGCCAGTTCTTCGTCAAGCGGTGTGAAGTCGCTGAGGCTACGGCATAGTTTTTCGGCATACCTAACCATCTCAAAATGAGGACTTATGCATTGTTGAATGACGTTGCCGATGTCTTCGATATAAAGTGTGCATAGGTATTGTGCCTGATTGAAGGTTCCCGAAGTGCCATAATCCCATTCCAAGTCTTCGGGGTTGGGCATACGTTTTTGGTTTACCCAGAATTGCGGGTTGGCGAACAGCCGTGCGAAAGTACTGTCTCGTCCTTGCAGGAATCTTTTTACAGGTTCTACCCATTTGGTGTAGAAGTCCTTGTTGGACAGTATTATTCTGATGTTCATAGCCTTTTTGCCAGAAACGTGTACGCCTTCGGCAAGGTCGAAAATCTGGGAGACGCATTCGCGAGTCAAAATCTTGTCAATTAACTCTATGCTAAGGTCCATCTGATCGCACGATATGCCTTTACCACGCAGGTAGCCAGTAAGTTGTTCTGTAGCGGGGTAGGCGGTGTTGATTTGTGTTAGTGGCGGTGTTATTAATAGTAAATGCATTTTAATAGAGGTATGATTATAACAAAAAAAGCGGGCTACTTAGTCCGCTTTTCTGCTCCCCAGGTAGGACTTGAACCTACGACCCCCTGATTAACAGTCAGGTGCTCTAACCAACTGAGCTACTGAGGAAAAGCGGTGCAAAGGTAGTGCAATTTTTTTTATTGACAAATATTTTTCTTACTTTTTTTTGAAAAAGTGATAATCTGTTGATTTATAATTTTTTATAAGCATTGGATGTGTTGTGTGAATTATGTAAGTTATATTTATGTCGTAAAAATAGAAAAAGAAATTTTAGCAAAACCTATTATCCACGACTCTTTCATTTGAACGATGTTATTATTTATGCTACATACAGTTAGCACTTGAACAAATCCGCTGGCTGCGATGTGCTGAGCTTGCCGAAGTAAGCTTGTCGCGCCGCACTGAGCCTGGTCGAAGGGAAGTCAAGGGGACAAAATGATATAATGCGTATTAACCTTACCCTTCGACCCTTCGACAGGCTCAGGGAGCGAACGGGGGCGGTTAAATGAAAGAGCCGTGCCTATTATCGTAACGAATATTTATTCAAAGTTTTCTTGTGCATTATCTAATATGCGTCTTTTGCTTACAATTTTTTCAACATCTCGTAATCATTTCTTTTTATGCGATTCAATATGTTCCTTACAATCGGACAAACTTCTGCATTCAATTCACATATTTTCAGTATGCTCTTGATATTTTTGGAATCAGTGTGCGGATATTCACGACAGGCTTTTGTACGGGAATTGTAGAGCATACAATAATTGTCGGGCATAAGGAAAGGGCAGGGCATAACCTTGAACACATAATCGCTGTCCTCGTCGATGCGTAGATACTTGTCAATAAACGCCGATTCCTTCATTTTCAAGTGGGTCGCCATTCGTGTAATGTCGTTCTGAATGAAACGGGGACCAAGACTACGACAACAATTTGCACACTGAAGGCAATCAATCTTCTCCGACTCCTCGTCGTGCAGACGATGAAACAATGCGTCCAGCTTTTTGCCGTCATGCCGCTTAAGGCGTTTCATCAGTTCTGCGTATTCGCCTTCCATATTTTATTCCGCCTTTACTACCCTGTGCGAAACCGATACACCTTCCGACTTTATGCTTACAATGTAAACGCCGTTGGGCAAATCGGAAATGTTACGAGCAACAACTTCGTCGTTTGCTACTTGGACAGAATACGACAATACGAGCCTACCTAATGCCGAATAAACATTTACCGTAACTTCACGAGGCTTTTCTGTCCTTAGTCGTACAACAAGTTCATCGTTTGCAGGATTCTGTACAATTGATTGAAAACTAGCGTCAGTCGATTCTGATGCGTATCCTACTGCATTATTGAAAATCAAATCGGCTACAACCGGCAGGTGGTCGCTCATGTTGTACAGGGCATCAATCACATTGCTGGGCAAGGTATTGTTAGTTGGTGAATTTATCGCACCATTGAACCTGTTTCCGTCCTGACCGACTGCCCAATACGAATTTTGGCTATACGTAATTCCCTTTGTTCCGTTTATTATGCTTCCCGACATCAGTATGAAGTCGAAGCGGTCGTCCATGCCACCGCCAGAAAAGCAATCGTTACCACTACCACTATGAGTGGATTGCGTGTGGTATTCGCTGAAATTCCAGTCGTTGTTCCATTCTCCCATCTGGTTTACAGGGTCGTAGAATGCAATTGGCAGATACGAAGGGTTTACAAGGTTCTGGAATGCAGGTTCTGATGCCTTGTAGATATTAAAGTCGCCACATACGATGAAATTGTCGTTGTTACCTTGTGCTGTAAGATAATTCACAAGTTGCTGGATTTCTGTGCCACGCTGTGATTCATAGCCCGTTCCCGCCTTTAGATGAACAATAGCAACCTTCAAAGTGTCATTAGAGTAAAGATGCTTCAACTTGTAGATGTTTATTTCGCGAATGTCGGTATTGACCTTTGTCTGGGCAACGAGTTTTAGTTTTGTATTGTCGTAGAAAAGAGCATTGTTCAAGTATTCGTTTCCTGATGCCGATGCTGCCGACCAGCGTCTTACCCCATTTACGTTCAGCGAATTACCAAGAATATAATAAATCGTATTTGCTAAACTGGAACTTTTTCCAACTTCGCAGCAACATAGTATGTCTGGCTGCTGGTTGGCTACAATTGTTGCCAGATAACCAGCTTTTGCCTGATGCGGATTGTTCTGGGTAGTGCAATAACTTGTATAATTATTGAAATTCAATAAATTGTAACTCATTACCTTTATTCTTTCCTGCGAAAAGAGGGAGGTTGTAAAAGCTATGAATACAAATAGCAATATTCCAAACTTATTGCACATCATTCAAATTATTTAGGCTTTAGTTTTACAGATAACTGAAATTGTTCTGATTTTTTTTGTCAACTCCCTGCCGTCATTCCGTAAAGTAGAACGAACAGCATAAGGAACGTTGCTTGTGAGTTCACTTATACGGAATCTCCTTTGTGTACGAATGGGAGATTCCGCATAGTCGAACATTACAACGCTCCCAGTTCCGTATCGCGTGTATGTTCTGACTTGTGGAATGACGGTCTCTTTTTTTAACATAATATAATCCGTTTGTTATGAAAACTACCAAAATCAGTTGAATATCAATCATTTTAATATAGTTTTCTGCTTGACTTCTACAATCTTGCCATATTTTGCAAGTTCTTTCATGTCGATTTTCTTCTTGTTGCCGACAATGGTTATCAGCATTGGACGACCTTTTATGTTATGCTTGTAGAAATCAACAATGTTGTCGAATTCCAATTCCTTGTACAATTCGTACTGCTTGATGCGCGGGTCGTCCTTGTATCCGAAAAGTTTCCAATCTTCGACCGTTTCTGTCACATCGCGCTTGTCTGGAGAAGAAGTCAGCAACGACTGCAACAAGTAATCCTTAACTCCGCGCATACGCTGTTTCTTCATTGGCATATCGTTGATAAGGCCTGTCATTACTGAAATTGCATCTATAGTCTTGTCGCTCTGCGTACCAATGAAAGCGAGGAATTTAGATTTTTCTTTCATCGTAAGTCCTGTCCTGCTGACTGCGTAAGCCGAGTATGCCATCGAGCGGAACTCTCTAATCTCTTGGAACACAATCGACGACATTCCCGTGCCGAAATACTGGTTGAAAGCCTCTTGATTTGTCATCTGCTTTTCGTCAAGCACATCGCCAAGTACATAGAAGTAAATCTTGCTCTGCAATGCCTTCGAGTCGTTGAGAAGCAATATTGTATTTTCTGTGTATTCCTTCGACGGCAGAATCTTCGGGAATGCTTCATCGGTTTCTGTAGGAGCGAAATCCATACCCTTAATCATTCCGACAATGTCGTCAACACCGAGACTGCCGGAATAGTGTACCGTAAACGGATGTGCTTTTACTTGCGAAAGGGCTGTCATCATATCGTCTGAAGTGATTTTTGAAACTTCCTTGGCGCTCAAGCGACGCAAATATTTCGAGTTTTCACCATAAATACCGTATTGCAGCAAAGCGGATGCTATAGCATCGGTTGATTCGCGTTCCATCTTGCGGTTCATTGCATCTTCTTCGGTAATACGGTCAAGTTTAGAATCATCGGCTTTTGCATCAGTAAGCAGGCTCAGCACCAGACTGACCGATTCCTTGAAATACTTGTTGAAACCATCAATGGAAATAGTAAAGTAGTTGTCTCCTGCTGATACAGAATACGATGCTGCATATTTCTGAAGTTCCTTGTTCAACTCGTCGTTAGTGTACTTTGATGTGCCAATGTATTGCATATAAGCAGACAATGCATCATATTTCGGATAGTCCTTCAGTCCAGTCTTGAACTTTATCTCAATGTTGAAAATGTCGTTCTGGTCAAACTTTGAGTAATACAAGTCAACGCCTTTGTCAATGATATGATATTCATAATCATTACCTTCCTTTATAAATTTCGGTGACATTGACTTTACTGGCATTTCCTCGAACTTCTTTGCATATTCAGATGAAACTTCGGCATTTTCTGGAACTACAGGGTCAAATCCAGGTTTGTCCAACTTGTCTTTCTTTGGAAATCCCATCTTTGAATGATATGACAGGTAATTGTCGTTGAAGTATTTTTCTGCAACCTTCTTAATGTCTTCAGGTGTAATGTTTTCAATAACTTTCGGATATTCAATAATTTCATCCCAGTTTTTGCCGGAAATAAAGCATTCGCCCATCTTGTAGGCACGCATTTGGGGGTCTTCCATTTCAGATTCAAAATCCTTTATCATTTCGAGTTTTATCGATTCAAGCCATTCCTTGTCAACGTCTTCGGTGCGCAGACGGTTTATTTCGTTGACAACCAATGCTTCGGCATCTTCAAACTTTTGCCCGAGAATTTTTGGAACAAACAATATCATCATTCCGCCGTGGTCGAGACGCTCGTTGTTGAGTGCCATTGCTGCCAGAATCTTCCTGTCGTTCATAAGTTTGTCAAGGTAGCCTGTTGACGAAGAATTGTTCAGGATTTTCTCACATACAGAAATCACATACGAATCCTTGTCATTCATTGTTACAGTACGGTAGCCGAGTACACCCATCTTAACTGGGGTTAAGTTAACTTCAACAGATTCAACTCCATTGAATGGCTTTTCATCATACTTCGGGTACTGGGGAACATCGCCTTTTTTCCATACACCGAAATACTTTTCAATCAGAGGTTTAACATCCGAAACTTTGAAGTTTCCTGTCATTATCAAAGCCATGTTGTTTGCGACATAGTAGGTGTCGTACATCTTCTGCATTGTTGTCAGCGATGGGTTCTTTATATGGTCAGCCTTGCCGATAACAGTCTGTGTACCGTATGGGTGGTTTCTGTAGAAATTTGCAAGGAACGACTCCATAAGGTTTGATGTGAACTCATCAGCATACATATTCTTTTCCTCGAACACGGTTTCCAATTCCGACTGGAACAACCTGAAAACCGGATGTTTAAAGCGGTGGGAATACAATTCCATCCATTTTTCCATCTGACCAACAGGGAAGGCATTGAAATACGCAACAACCTCGTCCGATGTAAAGGCGTTTACCATTGTTGCGCCCATTCCGTCGAGAAGTTTATCCAACTCGTTGGGAATGGCATACTTACCAGCCTTCAGCGAAAGCGCATTTATTTCCTTCTGGATTTCTTTGCGTCGCACATCGTCGGTGGTAGCAGCAAGTTCGTCGTACTTCATTACAATGCTGTCCAAGTAAACCTTTTCTGCTTTGTAGTCGATGGTTCCAATCTCATCGGTACCCTTAAACATCATGTGTTCAAGGTAATGCGATGTCCCAGTATGATCGGCAGGGTCGTATTTTCCGCCTGTCTTAATGGCAATAGCACCCAAAACTACCGAAGCGTTAGGGTCTTCGTTCAGGTAAACGCTAAGACCATTGTCCAATTCGTAATGAACAACCTCAAGGCTTTTGTTCTTTTGTGAAAAAGCGACCAAACTGCATGAAATCGCAACGAGTAAAAAAACTAATTTATTCATTTTCAATCTATTTATATTTCTTTTTAAACTCCTTTTTCTTCAATACTGCTGTGGAAATTATTGACATGTCCTTTTTAGGTTGGCGGTCAAGATTCGTTTCTGTCTTTGAAAGTTTATCAAGCATATCCATTCCGACAACAATTTCGCCAAAAATGGTATAAACGCCCTCGAACATCGGCACTCCGCCTGTTTCAAGGTATTTGTCAATATTTTTTTCCGAAATAGAGAATAGTTCCACGCCATCCTTTTCTATTTGAGGCTTAACCTTTTTCATAATTCTTGCATACACCTCGTTGTATTGCTTCATCGTTTTCATATTGCGAAGTGCGTCGAGGCTATCTTTGTAAGGTTTGTTTTCGGGATGTGTCAAAAATTCGTCTATATATAATTTATAGGTGTCGCGGTTTTTGAGAGCAACAGATGCCTTAATCTCGTGAATATTCAAGTTCTTGCCACCGTCGATAAGGAAAAACAGGTTTGCATCCGATTTTTTGTCGGGATTTTGAGCACCTTCCAATCTTTTCATTGCGACAGTACCTCGTTTCGCGATAATATTTTCGTTGAACTCGGACGGCAGGGTTGCCTCGTTTATGTAGTCGGTCTGCAAAACACTGCTTTCATCGTATCCTTTGCGCAAACCAAACGAATAATCGCTGTTTCGGACAGCCTTGTACATTGAAGATTCGTCGTAGAAATGTGACGAGCATTTTTGCATAAAGTTGTCGCGGTGCTTTGGCGTACCTTCGTATAATCCTAAAACGAAGTTGCCGTCAGATGTCTCTACTTCAACGTAATTCTTAATTTTCAGCGGATTGTGCAAGGTGCTACAGGAGTGCAAAAATCCTGTACATAATATGCCCCAAAAAACTATCCGCAATATTTTTTTCACAAAAAATAATTTATATTGTTTTTTTTACTAATATTGTGGGCGTAAAATTAGAAAAAAAATTACGAATGAATATGAAAAAAAATGTTGTAATATTTTTGGTGTTAGCATTGGCTATCGGTGGTATGATTTTGTCGAACGGTTGCCGTAAACCGGTTCCGCCAAAGGCAATTGTAAGGATAGTTGACACAAATAAGAAACCAGTAGAAGATGTGATGGTTATAATTAAAGCCAACAATTCCGATAGTGCGCATACAATGGTATATTTCAAGGATGAAACAAAATCGGTAGCTGATACGCAATATACAAAATCAGATGGTGTTCTGGAATACGAATTCAAGTATGAATCAATCCTGAAGGTTGAAGCAACAAAGAAGGCTGACAAGAATAATGGCGAAAGAAGAGGGATGGGGGTACTTGTTCTTGAGAACAATAAGACCGCCGATGTAACAATTGAAATTAACGAACAGACTGTTTTTAATTAGGATTTTATATGAAAAAACTTTTATTAGCATGTGCATTACTAGGGATGTGCATGGGGGCATTTGCACAAGTTTCTGTTACGTCTGCTAACTATTATAAGCAGGGAACATCAATTGTGAATACTTATATAGTAGGATCGGAACCTGTGGCAACGACTGATATTGTCAATAATTCATTTGTGTTTGATAATTCGCTTAATTCGCTGTTTGAAGTCTGCAAGATTGACACTATTAAATACGGAGCGCCTGGGACAGAAGGCGAGTTTACAGATGAAACTTTCTCTTTTTACGATGAGGATAGCTTGCGCTTGCATATAAAGGTGACTGAAGAAAAAGCGGTTTGTCTCGGCATAAGTGGTATTATGTCTCAATTTGGTTTTGGTGAAGACTTTGAGATGAAATTTGATGAACCTATGGATGTTATATTGTTCCCGGCAGTACTGCATTCAGAGAAAATCAGTACATCTCAAGGTTCAAAAGATGTGCATATTGGTGAATTGCAGGAAATGTTTAATTCGTATGGTGCGGGAGATTATTATAGTATGCTTGCGGCAGAATACGATTCTATAAGGATTGGCGTACAAATAACCTACCGTTCTGTTTTTGACGAGAATGGTACTTTGACTCTTTCTGGAGACCAGATGCCGCATGGAGAATATGAATATCTTAGAGAGAACAGACAGTACACATACGTTACTGATATGTATTTGCATAAGATAAATGGTAATTACCAGAATATTAATAATTGTACCTTATCTGGATATCCCATTTCTGTTTTATTGCAATATATGGGTATTAGCTTTCCGATTACATCTACAGTAACCACAATAAATTACTGGACGGCTAACGGCAACTATCCAATAATTGAAATGATTACTAATGAAAATGCGACAGGAGTCACAAAAATGTCAGTAAAGTATGGTGAAAATGAGCCAGAACAAGAAGAAGGATATATTAGTACAAATAGTATTTCTGTAAATATTTATCCTAATCCGACCACAGAAGTTCTAAACATAGAAATTGAAGAAATGGAGCATGGGACAATTCGCATTTATTCAGTTAATGGTTCTCTTGTGAAGGAAGATGTTTTGAATGGTACACATAACAGCATTAATGTTAATGCATTCAACAATGGAAATTATTTTTACACAATTTCGTGCGGAGATAAAGAAATAAGTGGTAAATTTGCAAAGAATTAATAAAGGTCTGGGGTATTAGCTCAGTTGGCTAGAGTGCATGGCTGGCAGCCATGAGGTCATCGGTTCGACCCCGATATACTCCACCAGAAGGGATTGCGAAAACTTCGCAATCCTTTTATTTTTTTCTATCTTATTAAAAATCAGTACAAAAGCAATAACTTTTGCATATTACAATTTTGTGATATTTTTGAAATTTTTGTAATTTTTTTGATATTTTTGCTACCCAAATACAATATCATTGCTACCATAATGCTACCAACAAAAAAAATGTAAAATTTAAAAAACAACAATATGGCGAAGATAAGATTGTTCTTCAACAGAAGAAAAACAAGAGATGCAGGTTTAGACGAAAAACCGATTGAAATAGAAGTGTATTTCGACAATAAGAAAAGAATGTATATCAATACAGGAATAAAGGTAGAGGAACGATACTTCGACAAAAAAAGAAATGAAATAAACGAAAAGTGCAATCTGCGCAAAGAATATAACGACTACCTGACGGCTAAAATTGACAACATACGGAAATGGGAACTTCAAGCCAAAAAAGACGGACTGCCGTTTACTCGCGAATACCTTGAAAAAGCACAGGGAGAAGATGAAGCCTCAAAAGGAAACTTTCTTGAATACTGCTCCAAAATCAACGACAACGAATATAAGTCTGGTATAATAAAACTCGCATCGTGGAAAAAGTATAGAAGTATGATTTTTGCAATAGACAGGTACTGCTCTGAAAATCATATCCTGCTAACATACGACAAACTTACTATTGAGTTTGTAACAGAACTGCACCAGTACCTATCTCAAAAATATGCTCCAAGTTTTCTGAACAGGACATTTACAAACCTAAAGAAGTTTACCGACAAGGCAATAGATGACGGACTTGTAATAGGCAATCCCTTTGGCAAATACAAGCGAATAAAGGAACGACCAAGCGAAAGGACGGCACTATCGACAGACGAACTGCAAAGGCTTGAAGGACTTGACAGGAAGCTGTTAAACGCAATCGACTTCAATCTGGAACATATACTCGACAGGTTCCTGTTTTCCTGCTACACTGGCTTACGAATAAGCGACAGCCAAAGGCTGACGGCAAAGAACTTTATGCAATCGACATACGGCTTGACACTTGACATTGTAACGGAAAAAGGTGCTGGCAAGCGTGTTGTTATTCCGCTTGACCTGATGTTTGACGGCAAAGCGACTGCAATAGCAAACAAGTACCTCGCACAGAACCTGCCACACCTGTTCCCACAGTTCAGCGACCAGAAGATTAACGCAAAGCTCAAAATACTCGCAGGGTTAGCACAGATAAAAATTGCGCTGACATTCCACACCGCACGGCATACCTGCGCAACAATGCTTGCCGAAAAGACAGGCAATCCGTTTGTGATTATGCAGATACTTGGGCATAGCGACATAAAGACCAGTATGATTTACATACACAACAGCACATCGGCGGTTGCTGGTGTATTGAAGGGTGTTAAGTGGTAAAAAAACAAGGGAGCAGATTGCGACTTCTGCTCCCTTGAAGTTGGTTTAGGTTATATGCTTCGATTTATCGTAGCCAAAATTAGAAAACCTTTACGCTGCCGTTGCCACCAAAGCGGTTCTTGCAGCCCTTTGAGGTAATAGTGCCGTTTTCGGCTTTCAGAACGCAGTCAACCAAGTGTTCAAACTCGTTTGCGCCACGGAATCTGCCATCCTTTGTTACTTGGAAGATATACACGCGCAAGGCGTTCAGGTTGTGCTGGTGGTTTTCAAGGTCGGACGGCTCAAGTCCGAGCGACTGTACCGAATCGAAGATGATTACATCGTAGTCCTTTGTGCTTGCAGGGATATTCTCTGTTACGAATATTTTGTCATTAATGGCATTGAAACGCTTTAGCTTTTCTTGCATAGTCTGGTTTATGCCTTCCTCCTTGCTTATGATAAGGACTTTCTGCCCCATTTCGGCGCACTTCTTGGCAAAGTTTATCGAGAAAGAGGTCTTTCCGCCACCTGCCATACCATAAAGCATAATAGAGCCGTTTTTGCTCGCATTGCCAATCATAGTGCGGTACTCCTGCGGTATGCGTACAATGTCGAAGTCGATTTTTGCAAGTTCGGTAGCCGAAACGATAGAGCCTAAACCATTGCAACGACCATCGCAGCCGTTGAGAATGTCGTCGGCAATCTCGCCAGCCAGTCCGTAGATTCCTGCAAGACCCGAAAGTTCGAGCGATATGGGAGCGATTGACTTGTCCTCAAGGTTTTTCTTTGCCGACTTCACATAGTCGATGTACTGGCTTTCAACCTTCTTGCCGTCGAGTGCTTTGTTTACGGCTGCCAGCAGGTTCTGCCTCTGCTTTTCGCGTTCCTGCTTGTCCATACCTATACGGTTGGCAAGGTTGATGTAACGCTTCAGCAGGGTAACGCCGACAAACAGTTTCTCGCTTGCACCGATTTCACGGTAGCGGTCAACATTATCGACATTTACATTGACGGTTTCGGTCTTTTTCATCTTTTCAAGAGCAGCCCCTACCTTGTCGTGCATTGCAGCGGTCATCTCGCGATACTTAGGACTGTCGATAGCCCCAGAAACAATAGCCTTGCCAAGTGCAGTATGGAGCGACATCAACTGGCGGTAGGTTACCTTCTTGCCGTGAAGCCGTGCATACGACTTGAACAGGGTTACTTCGGTGCTTATCTGCTTTACGAGTTCGGCGGTATCTTCCTTTGCCACCTTCTTTGCCTTTGGTGCTTTCTGCAACTGTTCCTCCGCCCATTGTCCGCTTGCGCCGTCGAGGATATACACCCAGCAGTTGTTTGCGTTAAGGTTCTTTTCCTTTACCACGCACACCAGTTCGCTGTTGTGGTCGGTTACAACCTTGTCGCCAACCTTGAATTTAGCCTTCGGCTTCGGTGCTTTCTTTGACTTGGGTTCTTTCTTTTCGGCTGGTTTTGTAGTGCCTTTGTAGCCATAGTTTTTCAACTGACCTTTGACATCTTCACGCTGCATAAATTCAGGGTAGTTCTTTTTGATAAACTCAACGAGTTCGTCAATAGTTTTGAATTTAGAACCTTCCACTGGCTTGTGGTCAATCTCCAATTCGTAGGTATTGGCAAACATCGACCAAATAAGACCTACATCCACAGGTTTGGATTTGGGCTTTTCGTCGTCCAAGTCGGCTATTTCCTTATTTACCAAATCAATCACATCGTCAATAGACGGACGGAACTCGTCATCGTCGTACATATCCCATATAGGGAGTGTTGCTTCAACAGCTTCTGCTGTTTCCTTGCGCAGATGTTTCTTTATTGACGGATAAACATCTGGCAGATTTTTTTGATTTAATTTCATAAATTATTGAATTTTAAAGTTAAACGGATAATGCTTTTGCAATCTTAATCTTTGCTTTTGCGAGCAAAAGGAGTTTGCGTTTGCGCTCTTTGTCGCCTACGCTGGTCTGCTTTGCCAGTTGCTCGTTGCAGAGTTCAACAAACAGGTCGATGGTTTTCTTGCAGATGCTGTCGGTAGAGTAGTATTCAAGCCCTTCAATCAGGTCGTTGTCGTACTCCCTTGCAAGTTCGGGCGTGAGCTTGCCGCTGATGGAAGCCCACTCGCTTTTTAAATTTTCTACTTGTACTTTCATAAACTTTTAATTTTTAATTAGTTACTATTTTTTATTTTCTTCATTTATTCCGTCCAGCTTGGTATTCTTCACGACATCGCTGTCGGATTCTACCAAATCGGCAAAAATCTTTTCGTAGCAGCGGAACACTATGTCGCGGTCGTCGCTGTGGGGATATGGATATACAGCCGTTTCGTCGGGTATCTGCGCAAGATACTCGTTCACATAAGGCTCGCCAGTTTCGGCAATGCCAAGTTCCGACAGCCGCCGAATGACATAATACTCGAAGCACCGCGCCGATACCTCGCAACCAGAACTCCAATATGACGACTTGCGTTTCAGGTCAAGTTTCTGCGAGTCCTTGAACAACTTTAACTCGATACGCTTCAAATACCAATCAATCATATTGTGTTGTGTGGTAGGGTTGCGGAACTCAAAATTGAATTTCTCCGTACCCATTCCGTCTGGCACTTTCAACAACTGGTTGTCGAAGGCGTGAAACCACTCGTGAGCCAAGCACCCTGCACCACTGCGGCGTGTAAGGTTTATGACCTTCTTTCCGCGCTCGTAGTGTGCAGCAGCACCAGAACCGCCCTTGCCACGAGAGCCGAAACATACCGCAAGCGTACCGCCCAACGCTATCGACTGCGGAGAAAATCCGCAAGCCAGCGACAAGTCCATAAAGGCATCGTAGGCGTTGTTCAGGTGTTCGCGGCGTTCCTTCTGTGGCATAGATTCGCCAAACTCTACGGCACGGAAACCAAACTTGTCGAGGAAGTCGCTTTCGGTGGCATTGCTGCCTTTGCGCCAGTCGCGACCTGTGCGCTTTGCTGCTACAAGCCCAGCCTTGTCCCTGTAGTCCTCGCCAAGCATCGCCCTTGCTTCGGCTTCAAGTTCCTCGCGGTGCTTGTCGATGTATTCGTAGCCATCTTCGTACTTTACATCTTCGAGAATAAGCTGCTCCCTTGTGCGCAGCAAAACATAGTCGCTGGGGTTTATCCTGCGGCGTACCTTGCGGTAGGTGGCTACTATAGTGCCGTTGGTAAGGTGGTAGATGTATATCGGCTTCGGCTTCTTTTCCCTCGGCTGTGTTTCCTTCGGCTTGTCGGAAAGGCTGTCGATAAACGAGCGTAAAGCCTCGCCAGCGGCTATGTAGTCGCTTCCGTAGTTGGTGTCGTTGAAGAATATGGCATCGTAGTAGGTGCTGTATTGCAAGAGGCGGTTGCCGTTTCGGGGGATATGCACAGTCCTTTGGTCTGAATTGACCCTGAAATCTAAACATTCGGCTTCTGCAAGTGTGCGCAAAAGGTTAAGGAATATCTCGCAGGTGGTAGAATAGGAAACACCGTAGTTGGGAACAAACAGCCTCGAAGTTAACTCCCTGCTGAATATTCCCTCGTCCTCCTTTATGTTCTCGACTAACGACAAGTCTTGACTTTCCCTGTCGTAGTACAGTTCTCTCACTAATTCGCTGCACCAAATATCGTCGCCAAACGAACTGTTGTTCATAATTGCGCTCAAAGCCATTGCACGAGCCATAGCAGCTTCCCTTTCGAGCGCATACCGCCTAACGATTGACGGAATAGAATCGTAGAGCATCTTTGCAGCAACAACATTGTGAATACTGTAGCCCTGCTCCAGCATCTTCTGGAAGTCAATCTTGGGTACGCATTTCGACTTGGGATATTGCTTCGACAGGAAAGCATAAGACAGGTTTCCTCGCAAAAAATCATCGGAAAACCTTACCTCGTACCTGCCAGTAGCGGTGGGCGTAAAACAGGCGGTATCGGGCTTTTCTCCACGATAGTACCTGTCCTTTGCGCTGCCGCCAATCTTCTGCCCGAAATCGTCAAGCCTGTGCCTTTTCATCTGCATAAGCCTTGCGTATTTGACCTGTAGCCGTCCGTGTAGTTCCGTTAGTTCCATCTTGCCTTGATTTTAGGGTTAAACCAATCCTGCCACCGCCTTATGCTCGAATTGCTGTAGGCGGACAAGTTTTGCTTTCAGGCGCGACTTCAGCTCCGATATGTTGTCGTCAGGAATCTTGGAATAGTCCACAGCAAGCGGTTTCCAGTTGCTGACAATCCTGCGTGTCTGGTTGCGACCTGCAAACAGTTTTTCATACAGGTCGGTTTCAACCTCGGCATACAGGGCGTATTTGTCGAACACCTTTGCAATGTCCTTTATCTTGTCCAGTTCGTTGTCGATGCTGCACCAGCACATATAGTTTCCGCCTCTGTAGTATTGCGAGAACGATACCTGTAGCAATGCCCATTCCTCCATTTTCAGCAAAACCTTGCCTTCGGCGGAGTTTGGTATCTCGAACCTTACATCGTCGCTGCTTATGTGTATGAAGCAACCGCGCGACAAATTGAAAACCCTGTTTTTCAGAGAATCCAACTGGTCAACTATTGAAGCCACCGAAACATCAATGGTGTCCTTCTTGTTCTGCTGCACTCCGTAGATAGGCGGAGAAATCAAGCCCAGTTCCACGCTGCCGTCGTTCTTTGTGAACCTTGCCAAACGCCATTTGCTTTCGGAATCGTCGTATGCCTTTTTGGTTGCAGCAAGTATGTTGCCAGTGATTATCCTGCGCCTTTCGCGACCGCCTGTGTAGAGTGCTATCTTCCTGTTCCAGTCGTCAAGCACAACCTTGTTGAATCCCTCGGACAGTCCGCTGCTGTTGCGCAGTACCATCTGCAAGTATTCGGCATCCTTGTCGGCAAGGTTGCAATGGACATTCCTTTCGGGGCTAATGAGTGCGAAATCGACCACGATAGCTGACGGAGCATACGGATTTGTCTTTGAGTTCTCGTTTATGTGTACGCCCAAGCAGATGCCCAGCGTGTTGTCGCTGGTTTCCATAACAAGGGCGCGACCTGCATAAAGGTTCTCGATGAGCCTTGCCTTCGACAGCCAGCTCTCGTACTTGCTGGTGGTCTTTTCTATCTTGTTCTGGTAGCTTGTGGTGATGTCCTGTTTCTTCTGCTCGAAGTCGATGATGCTCTTTCCAGCCGTAATCCAGTTGTTCTGCTGCTCCAAGATGTCAATCTTCATCTTCTTGGTGTATTCCTCGATGTCGCGCTGCTTGCGTTCCTCGTAGAACCTGCGGTAGTTGTCGGCAATTTCGTTTGCCACAGCCTTTGCATCGCGACCGTTGAGATACTGCGAAACCATAGCCCTCACTTCGTCGGCAATGTAGGGCTTTTTCTGGCTCTTGCAGTCGTAGTCGGCAATTACCGACTTTTCGCCGAACACCGACATTCCAGTAGTGGCAGGTGTAAACAGTTTCTCCGTGCCTACCATAATTGCATCGAGGTTGATAGCCTCAACTTCGAGGTCGTAAGTACCGCGTTCCTTTTCGTACTCCACTTCCTTGTCGTAGTTAGCCAGTATCTCGTTGTAGAAATCTTCCTGCTCGCTGCATTTCAGCATAGGAACTGCGCCAGTAATCTTCCTGATGAGTTCGTCGCCCCAGATTTTCTTGTTCTTGTCGTCGCCCTCGTCGTCGAGGTTGATAGGTTCGTTGAGTTTTGTGTTTATTATCGGGTTTGCAGCAAGATAGTTTGCAGCCAGCTTTGAGCCTATGCGGTTCATAAAGTCGGGAACATCTATGATGCTGGTCGATTGCTTCTGGTTCGAGGCTGTGTTGGCATCGAGCGACTTGAGTTTCTTCTGCAACAACATCATCATTCGTTGTTCGGCAGGAATACCTGAAATGAGGTAGTCGTAGGTAGGCGCGTAGATTTGTCCTGTACGATTGATTCGTCCGCGCTTCTGCACCTCCTTGTTGATGTCGAGTTCTGCCTGTACGATAATCATACAGCGTTTGCGGACTTCGGCAGGACTTAGGTTGGTGTCCTTTGTGGTGGCGTGAGCCGAAGCACCAGTAGAGCCAGCAACATTTATGATAAGTGCGTTAGCCTTGTTGTTCTGGAAGCGCGAAAATGCTGCGCTTCGTGTTATACGCTTGAACTTTACGAACTTGCCTTTCGTGTAGTCGGCATTTGTAAACTGTATCTTCTCGCTTCGTCCAGTAACTTCGAGGCAAGTGAAGCCCTGCGCCTCAATCTTCTGCGCTATAAGGTCAATAGGCGACAATGTAACGCCGCTCGATGTAGCCTCAATCTCGTTGATAAGGTCGAAATAGGCGTTGCGCATTGCAACAGGCAGCTTGTTTACATCGAGTTTCTCCCTGCGGTGCAGGTTGCCTTCGCCCTTGAGCGTGAAGTACAGCGAATTGTCGGCTGCACGGCGCATAACATAGTTGAAGTCGCAACGGATTTCGCCGTCGTCCTCAATCTCCATATCCTTGAAGAAACTGCCCATAGTGTTGGCTACGCATATAACCACATTGTAGCCCTGCCTTATACGCTGTATGGCGTGTTCTGCCGCCGCTTCCGCCTTTACAGCAAACGCCAGTTGCGATACAATCTGGAACAACTTGCTGAATATGGGTGCGTGCTGCACTTTCAGCGCATCGTTCTTTATCGCCGTGTCGAATCCGCTTGCATCGAGGTAAGCCCTGAAGTCGTCGCTCTCGAAATACGGTTCTACAAAGTTCTTTTCAAAGTTGTTAAGTTTCTCTACAAACTGCGTAACACCGTCGAATTTTGCACGGTGCGACTGCTCCAAGTCGGGGACAAAGAACTCGTCGGCAAATTCCTGCTGACCTTTCTTCGTGAGGTTTATGTAGTTGACCTTGATTCCCTGCTGGTTGCTTTCGCGGCGTATGAGCTGACCTTCCTGCGTGAGATTTGCCGAAATTACTTCCTGCAATGCCTCGCCGCCCTGCGTTATGGCGTTGATAAGCTGCACATCGTCGAGCCGTGCATCGCTCAAGCAGTTCTTGAACGAATATACAAGCATATTCTCTGGTCGCTTTGCGTAGGTAGCCGACAAAAAAAGCGTTCCGAACGACCTCTCGATTAGCTCCTTGAAGGCTCGGAACTGCGTAGAGCCGTCAACGCTGTCGTCGCCGCCCCATCCGCTTGCCACCTTCGAGCCAGCCACATTGTGAGCCTCGTCGATGACGAAAATTGCGCGTGGTGCAAGCGAGCGCAGGAAATTGTACTTGTCGAAGTCGCGTCCCGGCTCTGGCGGTTCGTTTTTCTTTTTCGATTTCTTCCAAGTCTGCGCAAGCTGCGAGTAGGTTGTCAGAACATAGTCGTAGCCCACAGGCAACTGCCCCGACTTGAATATCTTGTTCTTTTCCTTGCCGTTTTCCATTGCGCTGTAAACAACGACCTCGTTGTCGTTCTCGTCGAGGTACATAATGTTCGACTTGCTTTCCCTGTTGTTGACTATGAACGGAACATAGTCGCCGCAACCGATGTCGCGCATATCGCGGTAGTTGTCGCTGAAAAGGTTTGCCGCTTCGGTGCAATACACAGGCACAAAGCCGTTTACCTTTGCATAGCGTATAATGCTCGAAGCAATACGACCCTTGCCTATGCCAGTCTGGTCGCCAACAATCATAGTCTGGTGGCGAGCCTCGAAGTTGTATATCGCCAGTGCCACTGCATCGACCTGCTCGCCGAACAGCTTGTCCTTGACTTCCTTTCTGCTCCATTGCAGCCTTTCACACACAAAGGCGGTAACATCGCCGCCAACGGCTGTTTTCAGCTTTTCCAGAGCCTCGTGTATTCCGCCCATATTGTCGGGGGTATTGGCGTGCATAGAGTTTACGCCAGTAGATACGGGCATATACGGCATACCGAGGGCATCGCCCAGCGGCTCTATGTTGCGCAGGTCGCCGCAACGCAAAACATAGCGGTACTGCGAAGTCCAGTTGTCGGGCAGAGTGCCGTCGGAATTGGCGCGTACATAATGCACCGCCTTAACATTCATATTCATATCGCTGTCGGCATCGAAGCAATAGTAAACATTGCTGTCGCCTTTCAAGCGAAAATTCTTGTCGTAAATTTCAATCAGTTTCATATTTTTAAAGTTTTTTTGTTGTTCTATTGGATTGTTAGTTACCGTTCCACTACTGTAAAATCTTTTTCTATATATGGACTTGGATGTTCGGCGACATAATAATAGTACGAAGCACTCGACTTTACAACCGTTCCGCCTACGCCAAGCCTTTGGTTCTTATACTTATGATAAACATTAAATAACAACACCTTCCTTACAGTGTAGGTTTTCTTTGTTTTCTTGTCCCTGATAAGGTCGCCTTCCTTGCATACTGGCTGGCTTATCGAATAAGATTTCTCCTCGCTATAGCCGAGAGAAATTTTAGACATACTATATTCCTTTACTTCGTATGCCATTCCTCCCGAAAAGTCTATTATTTCGTATTTGTAGGTATTGAAAAGATTGTCCCAATTCACATCTTTGACATATCCGTTAGTCCAATTAACAAGATGCCACTTTACCATTTGACCGACCTTATATTTGGGCAATGGCAGCTTTACCAGCGAATCAAGCCAGTTTTCCTCTGTTATTACTGGATGCTGCTCCTGTACCTTGTTGGGGAATATCAGATAGTAGCCTATTTTCCCATCACTTACAAAACGGTCAACAATAGTGCATATATTACCGTCCTTTTCGTTGCGGAACTTGTCCCCAATCTCGTACTTGAACCTCGGAGTTTCCGTACCAGTTTCAATCTTCATCCTTTCGAGCCTTACCAGCTTTGCGTTGAGGCGTTGCACAAGTGCTTCGTGGTCGGTATGTGCAAGATAAGGGCGCATACGGATAAGCAGCTCGTCAAACGACTGCACCTGCTTGTCCCTTATGCTGTCGTAGGTGCGCCACTTGCACAATGGGTCGCCGTCCCACTGCTTGCGCCGTCCGCGCACAAGTATAAGCACTATCGGGAACTGCGTACCCTGCTTGCCGTACAGTTTGCCGTCGAGGTAGAAAATATCGTCGATAAGATAGGCGCGGTTCAGGTAGCTGATGAAGTCGCCAAACGCTCCCTGTAGCCGTCCCTGCTTGTTCCAGTAGGCTTCGTCGTCAGCCTTGTTGTACTTGGCAGCCAGTTTTCCGCCTACAATTATGGCTGCACGGGCGTTGTCGTCAGCCAGAAACTTTTCGAGCGTAAGGACGGCTATCTTGTGGTCGAGCCGCTTGAATGTGTATGTAGCCTCGTTGTCGGCTACCTTGCCGTCGCGGTACAGGTATTCGCTTGGCTTCAGGCTGCCGAAAGGCGGATTCATAATTACATTGTACTTTCGTTGTGCCAGCGGCGAATCGGCAAGCCTTACGGCATCGTCGTTAAGGACATCGGCAAAGCCGTTCATTTTAAGGTTAGCCACGCGCACAGGGTCAAGTTCGTTGACAATGGTTCTGTCGGGCGGCAGGGCGACCGTAAGCATACCGTTGCCAGCCGTAGGCTCGTAGTAGAGCTGTCCGTTGCCACGCGACACATACAGACCTGCAAGATACGAAATCGGACAGGGCGTACTGTACTGCTGTAGGCGTAGGCTCTCGCTGCTGTTGGTGCTTATTATGGGCTGCAACTGGTAGAGCCGTTTCATCTGCTCGAAGCACTGACCCTCCGACCATTCGGAGTTCTGCGCTATCCGCCGTGCCGACAGCACTACAGCCAGCTCGCAGGCTTGCATTAGTTCCTGCGGATTGGAGTTAACTCCAAGTTCCTTTGCCAGCCTCTGCACCTTTGCCCAGTCGTACGATTCGCCGTTGTCGAACTGCGATGAAAGATGCTGCGCAAACTGGAACAGTGTGAATTTCGTGCTGGTATCTTCGTCTTTCAGTTTGGCTATAAGTTCCTTGTATTCGGGCAAAGCATCGCAAGATACCTTTACCTCCCCTGTTTCGTTGAACTTGTATGCTACCGACAAGTAGTCCCAGCCGTTACCATCGGTGTATTGCTCGAACCTTACATCGGAATAAGCCACTCCTGTAGGGTATGAATAGGCGTGTATCGGGTCGTTTCCGATTTCTGGCGGATTTTGTGTTATCCTCACTTTTACGACATTCCTACTGCCCTTGAAATATTTTGCAAGAATGGAAAGTTTTTCGTCGAGATTGCCTGTTTGGGTTGAAAATTTATCAACCAGCTCTCTGTAGCCATCTATTCTTGCCTGATGTTCAGCATCATCTTTCAGAAGTTTGTCGGCGAAATACTTATCGTATGAGTATCCGTTGGTTTCGCACCAATCCGTAATAGTTCCGACAATATCAACCTCGCCATCCTTCTTGGTTTCAAACTCCAAAGCCAGTTTAGCAGCACTTAACGACCTGATAGCCTCGTACAGCCGTTTGTATTCTTCGGTTGCCTTGTATCGGTTGTAATGCTGCCAGTAAATATTTTCATATTCTTCTACTGAAATAGAATCTGTTGAAATTGAAATAATATCCTTGTAACTTGCGGAACGAAGGCGATAGCCATCTCCATAGGGGACTTTTACGATAAAGTTTTCACCTTCCTTTCTAACAATGATGCCTTCATATTCGTCAGCCACATAGTAGAATCGGATTCTGTCGCCGACTTTGTATTCGGGATTGACTGCTTGCGTTTTTTTCCATCTGTCATAATCGAAAACAATCCCATATTCCTCTTCAAAAGAAAAATTATTGATGTCAAAATCTATAAATTCAGTATTCAACAACCTGTTTATTTCCTGACGATGTTCCCGTATTCCATCGAAAGCAATCCTTTTTGCTTGTTCCAAGGTTTGAGGACAAGTTTTATTGTATGTCAATTCTCTGCTATTAGTTGCGAGATAAACGCGATAACCCTCCTTTTTTATGTCCCATTCTATTTTTGCAGAAACTTGGTGGTTTAGCGTCTTGTCTTTTATGTAGAGGCACACGACAAACTTACGAGCAGATTTTTCAGAATAGTCGAGCATTACTTGAAGTGCCTGTGCTGTTTGCTGACGACCCATTTTTAGACATTGTTTTATCTGGCGACGGAAAAACTTCGGCTCAACTACCTGCGGACTTAATCTTTGCAGTTCGCTTTCCACTGTAATTTCGCCCAGACCTTTAGTGGCTGGTGGATAGTCGGCTGGAGCTATAGTTTCGTCCCATTCGCTGGTTTCAAGGAATTTGTATATGCTCTTTGCTATGTTCAGATACCTTTCCCTATTGCAGTTTTCCACCCAATAGATATATTCCTTTACCGTAATGTCATCGCGGTTTACAAAAGTCTTTTTGCTTTTTTTATGCTTAACCACAATGCTGTATGCTTCATCAACATCATCCTTTATGTTAAAGGCATTTATATCGTGGTTAGATACACGAAGCAAAATCTTTACTCCAAATTCGGAAAAGTCAAGAACTTGGTATTTGCTATCGAAAGAAGCCTTTAATCTCTGTTCCTTTTCCTCCTGCTGTGGAAAGCATTTTCCGATTGCCTTTATAAAGGCTTCCGCATCATCAATGTTAAAATTGTTAATTAATTCAAATAATTTTGCCTTGTCAGCAAAATTATTTATATTTGCACCCGATAAGACATCACGCTTCGTGTACACGAGCCGAGGTTTAGTGATTGTGCTACGGCGTTTGCAGGTGCGTGGAAGCCCCACACGATGCGAAGTAGTTGTTTTTTCAAAAATCGTTATCGTCAATGCGGTAGCGATTTTTTCTTTGTCTGTTGTCCTTCCCATTCCCATTGAATTGTGTGATTTTTTCATAAACTTTCTCAAATTTCAAAATTGTAGTCTAATTTCAAATTTTACGCAAATTTCAATTTACAAAAAAAAGTCGGGCGAACCCTAAAAGTCCGCCCGACAAGGTTGTGTAAGTCGGTATTGCTACCTATGTCTTTATGTTTTAGCATTTTATCCCTATTTGCTTACATATCTGTATGTGTTTGCGTTGCAAAGATAGCATAAAATTATCAAAAAAACAGCATATTTTGTTGAAAAAATGGGCAAATTGTAGCCTAATTTCAATTTGAAAACGCAAAAAGCAAAAAAAATACCGCCCTGCAAGCGGTATCTGTCAGATTACAAAAATGGAAAGGATTGTTTAGTCAATGGGAGTTGCGCGATAATATCCGTAATGGTAATTCCCTAATTGGTCGCGAACACATTTTTTCTTCCAGTTGTCAGCCGTTGCACCAATTCCTTTCAAGAAATTATCCTTTGGGATAGATGTTCCGTCGTAGTAGTAATGGTAAGAGATTCGTTTCCGTCCACCACCTGCCAGTCCTTTTTTCTTCAGGGATTTTGCAGTGCGGTCGATGATTGCTTTGGTGCTTTTGGTAATGCGCTTGCGTGTGCTGGTTGTAGCCTTGCTTACGGTCTTGCGAACCTGTTTCTTTGCGCTGGTAAGAGCCTTCTTGATTGACTTCTTTGCAGAAGCCTTTACCTTCTTGGCGGTTGCCTTTGCCTTGTTAATGGTTTTCTTGGCTTCGGCTTTTGCCTTTGCTGCCTTCTTTTCGGCTTTCTTGGCTTCGGCACGAGCCTCACGAGCCTTTTTCAAGGCTTCCAGTTGCTTTTCGGTTGCCTTGCGCGTTTTCTTTGCCGTAGTGGTCTTTTTTGCCTTGGGCGCAGACTTCTTTGCGGTCTTTTTGGGTGTTGTTTTCTTTGTTGTCATAAATTTATCTAATATATTAGTTATGCAATTAAGCGAATCGTCGGGCGAATGGTGTACCTCGTCGGGTTCTACGCTCGGTGCGTATTTGCCGGTTTCGACAAACGAAACTATGTCCTTCGCTATGGCTATGAGTTCATCCTTGCCAACCTTGTCGGCATAATAGACATATTCGGTGGCTTCGGTCTTGATGTCGGGCTTGAAATAGTCCCATTCTTCTGTTTCCTTTTTGGAAAATGTAAGGGCTGTAGTGTGTTTTGCACCGACTGTCCTTTCGGTTTCGGCATCGTAGTGATGGTCGCTGATGCGCAGGGTATATCTGTCGCCGTTGTCGTACAGTGCAAGGTAATAGCTGAAATACTTGCCGTTCTTTTTGCTTGCACGAAACCGCAGTTCCAGAGCCACGAAAAGCATAAAGTCCTGCACGTCGAGAGTGTCGGCTTTCTGCCACTGCTTAATTTTTTTGTCGAATTTCTTTTTCAGTTCCGAAATTTCGTCTATATTTGCACCAGAAAGATGATTAGGTCTGTGTGGGCGTACGGACGTAGACCGCAGGCGACTATCAAAGGCACATATCAAATGCCCGTGTTCATTCGGAACAAGGTTCTGAGAACGCCTAATGTCTTTCTTTCTGAATGAGATTAGAATCTCGTTATAAGAGCCGTGAGCGTTGCTTGCGGCTTTTTTCTTCGCCCATTCTTCATTCTCCTTATTCAGCATTTGGTCCATCTCCCACGTTGTAATGAGATCATTCTTAAAGTCATCGTAATTGTACTCTATGCCTATTTCTTCTTTTGGACGACAAACCCTCGCCTTGGGTCTGTATTTAAAGTAAACTTCGGAAAAGGTCTTTTTGGGATTTTTACTTTTTGGAACTGCGACCTTCTCTATAAGAGTATTACGCGAGTCATAAACTCGTATTTCATAAGAAACTTTTCCACCTTCTGTTACGCGACACAGATATAGTCTGGTGCCTCTTAACGCATAAATAGCCGCTTCTTTTCTTATTAACCGATTTTTCATCTTACATTCCTCCATATTAAATATCCTACACCTCCGACAAGCGCAAGCGAACCGACAACTATCAGTCCGATGTGCCAGCCTTTGAGTTTCCGTTCCTTTTTCTCAAGTCCAGTTTTAGCGGCGGAATTGGGCTTATTCTGGGCTTTGGCAGATTTTTTTTTTGCATCTTCGGCAAGTGCTTGCTGGAGAAGTTCGTCGTAGCGTGTCAGTCCGTCGCGCTTTATCTGCGCCCACAGTTCCGTGTCGTAGGTGGGACTGGTGGAATATCCGCCATTCTTCAGAGCCGTCAGTTGCTCCAAAGGTGTACGCGCCGACAGTGCCGACTTATATATGGTCTGCACAAGTGCGTTCCTATCGACAAGCGAATCTTCCATATTGTCGTACACACGGAAACTGTCCTTTATTGTGGTCTTGTTGCCGTTGTAATACTCGTTTGTCTTGGTGCTGAACGAGCGTTTTCCGTTGGCTTCATTCCAACGGTCGCTGTATATTCGCCCACTGCCCACCTTGAATCCAAAGTAGTTGTTGTGGTTCTTGGCTATGCCGTCCTGTCCCCAGCCGCTCTCGAAACCGCTTTGTGCGATAATGACCGATGGGAACAGTCCTTGCAAGCGGTGGCGGTTGTTAAGGATTGCTTGCCACATCTTTTGGATAAATTCCTGCTTTTGTGCCTGTGTTGCCATATCTTAATCTCCGTTTTTCCAGTATTTATAAGCCTTTATTGCTCCGAATGTCAGCAGTGCCACTCCGCTGATTACCGAAGTCCACAGCAGAATTGTTTTTGCGGTTTTCCGTTTTTTTTTTCGGTGATGTCGGCTACTGCCTGTTGGGGTGTCTGGTATTCCAGTTGCGGAATCTTCGCCCACGCCGTCCACGGTCTTTCGTTGAGCTTGGTACGGACAACTCCAAACTCGTGTCCGCGAGCCTCGATGACCATTCCGTTGCCTTCGTAAACCCCGACGTGACCTTTGAAGTGAACCGACAGTCCGGGGATTTCGGGAATAGAGGCGATGTCGCCCTTTTCGGTTGCCGAAGCCAGAAGGCGGTCGGCTGTAGTATCGTTGAAACCGTTGCTGTTGTACTTTGCTGCCGATTCGGGAGTATCGCTCCAGAAATAACCCTCAATCAAGCCCATACAGTCGTGAACTTTCACACCAAGCTGTGATTCTGCATTGCCGTACATAGGTTTTTCGTACTGGCTCTTATATAGTTTGCGTAGGCTTGCGAGCAGTGCCTTTGTCGAAATTTGTCCCGAAGTCCCCCACCAGTAGGGTTTTCCGAGCTGTTTCCTACAGTAGTCTATCAGACCGTAGTTTGTTTTACCTTCAATTACCTGTGACATATCTTTTTACAATTTGATGTTTTACAAAAAAGTGTCCGACGAGGAATCCCGAACCCCGACGGACAATAAAAAAGCGATTACTTCTTACTGATGAAAATTGTTTGGCTGTATCGTATAGTAGTATGGGGATTCTTTGCTGTGATGCGCTGGTGCAGCGGTCGTGGCTGGAATATCCGCCACCACTTTGTGCGCTTTCCCTTGTAAACAACCTGCACAATGCTGTCGGTTGTGGCGTAGGATATGCGCAGCGCAGTGTCGTTGTCGCTGTAGCCGCTAATGTGTGTAAATTCGTCTGAATACTCGAATTGCAGTATGCGGACGGTATCGGTGTTGCGGACGACAAGCGTATCGGTGCGTTCCACTGTGAGCGTGTCGGTGGTAAGAACCACAGTATTTGAATACGATTCCACGCGGCGCAGCTTCAGGCGCAGGTTCTCAATCTCGCGTTCCAGTTCTGGTACTGCTCCGTCGCGAAGTTCACGAACCTGCAACTGTAGCACTCCGTTGTCGAGTGCAAGCTGACCGTTGCGTGTGCGTAGCGTGTCGGCTTCGGTCGTGAGAGCAACCACATTGCGCTGCTGTCGCTCGTACTTGTTATGCTCCGCCACATAAAGATAGCCAAGAACGGCACAAGTTGCAGCCAGTACCACAAAGACTGCTACCGCGATTAGTATCTGTTTAAGTCTGCTTGTCATAATTGTAATGTTTATGATGCCGTTATTCCAAGTTTTGCCATTTGAGCCAACAACTGTGGCATTATTGTAGGCGACTGCAAGCCCTTGACAACAAGAGCGACAAACCATTTTGCCGTAGTCGCGCCAAGTATGCCGTCATCGGCTTTTTTCGACTTGTTGTTCTTCATTTCAGCCTCCGATTCGGGCATTGCCGAAACAATGTAACGCTGAACGGCTGCCACATTTGACAGCTTGTAGGTTTTGGTCTGGTTGCCGCTTGCCGTTGTCAGCGATATTGTTATGGTCTTTGCGCTTTTGTTGAAGGAATAATCAACCTTTGCCGTGCTTGTCTGAACGGCTGTTACAGTTTGGCTTTCGCCAGAACCCGACGATGTTGCTGTCGGCTTGCTTGTGCTTTGCGCTGGTGCTGCCGATGGCGACGGTTCTGTATAAGTCGGTGTTTCAGTCGGCGTGTAGGTTGTATCCGGCGTGAATGTATTGTCCTGCGGAATTTCAGCAGCCGCTTTTTTCTTCTTTACGCTTCGGTAGATAAGGAATCCGCCTACGCCCAGCGTTGCCAGTGCAGCAACTCCAATAATGATTTTAGTCGATGTTTTCATTGTTTATAGTTTTAACTGTTGATGATTTTTTGTTTTCGTTTAAATATGCGAGAAACGCCGTAAGATGTTCGGTTGTGTCCTTGTCCTTCAATAAGGTTTGTATCAGTTTTGCCGTTTCCTGCATCTTCGCCTTTTCCTTCTTGTCGTTCTTTTCCCAGACTGATTTCAACTCGATGAAACAGGCGAATATCGCACCTACGAATGTGAATACAGGCAGAGTAGGAAGCATCGTTTCCGACTGTGTGTTCAGGCTCCAGATAGCAATCATCTGAACCAAGTCGATGATGGTTACAATCAGTAGCATATTGAAATATCGGCAAATCTTGTCGATAGTGCGGCGCAAGCCAGCCGATGAGCGATACTCGCCGCGCTTCTTTGCCTTACGAACTCCCGACCATAAGTCGAGGAAGATGACCGCAAGCACAAGCACATATATCACGGCAACCATTATGAGTTGCGGACTGGCTAAAATGAAAAATTCTGCAAATTGTCCCATATTCTTAATCTCCATTATTTACTCAAAACACATATAACTACCTTGTTTGCCTGTTTTCTTCTTTACCGTTGCAACGAACGGAAAGTCCTTGTCCTCGATGTTCTGTAGCCGTTCCCTTATAATTCTGCTGTTTGTAAGAAAATAGCGGATGTCGGCATCGTTTTCGGGAAATGCGAACTTAACCTCGATTTTATTGTCGCCCTTTACAACTACTTCCTTCCAGCCAAAGAAGATTATATCCTTGCCAATAAGGTCGTTAATGCTTATCCTTAATTCTTTCGGCAGTCCAAAGCCGAAATTTGAAGTCTTAATCTCGCTCAATCGCTTGTACTCCATAATCCTTTCCTTTTTCAGTGTTTTCCAAAGGTGCTTGCAGTCGGCTATCTTGCACCAGCCCCAGTAGGGTGCTAACGCTGTGAGCCAGTCCTCGTCAGTACCGTTTCGGCGGTCAACTCGGAGCGACTTGCGTTTCATACGCTGCTTTATGCGCTTGCGCAACAGTGTGTGCGTGGGGTAGAACTTGAAGCCTATGAAGTCTATTCCGTAGCCGAAAGGTGCAATCCTCGCACTCGGCTTTATGTTAAGTTCCAGACCCTCTATCGCACTCCTCAACGACGACAACAGGCTGTGGGCATCGTCCTTTGTAGGCACGAAGCACACTATGTCGTCCATATAGCGGAAATACCATTTCAGGTGCAGTTGCTCCTTTGCGTAGTGGTCAACCTGCGACAATATGAGGTTGGCAATGTACTGCGACGGATAAACGCCTATGGCAAGCCCCTCGTCGTGACGGTCGATAACCTTGCCGAACAGGTCGAGGATGCGTTTGTCCTTGAATACCCGTGCAACGGCTGCCTTTGCTACATCGTGGTCGATTGACTGGTAGAACTTCCTTACATCTATCTGCACGAAATACCAGTCGGCAAACTTGTTGCGGTTGTCGATAATCTTTTTTGCGCATTTGGTAAGTCCGCGCCCCTTTATGCTTCCGTAGGTGTCGTTGATATACTTGCTTATGATGTAAGGCTTTAGCACATCAATAAGCGCGTGGTGGACAATCTTGTCGGGATAGAAGTTGGGGCAATGTATGATGCGCTCCTTCGGTTCATACACCTTGAACTTGTGCAAGGGTGTGAACTCGAAAGAGCCGTCGAGGAGCTGACGCTGTATTTCGCGCAACTGCTCGTCGCGGTGCTGTGCGAAGTAACGCTTCTGGGCGTTGTCCCTCTGGACACGGAAAGCGGCATTGGCAGCCCTTTCGAGGTTGTCAATGCTTGTTATCTCGTTCCACAAATCTCCGCCGTACCGCTTCATTGTATATCTTGTTTTTAATTAAAATTCCGTGTCCTAAATCCTTCAACTTTCGCCGTAGCTACTCGCAAATCTTCATTAGTGTTGTGTTCTGCATCTCTGCAAGGCTTGCGGACATTTCTTTCTGCTTGGATATTAGAGCCAGCCACACCGTTAACATACTGCGCATTGCCAACATTGTTGCTGTTGTTGTTGTTGTTGCAGCCCACACCGCCGTAGCCGAGCTTGTCCGTTTGCCTATTCATAGTTTCTTCCTTTCCTATTCCATTCCGAAGCCTATAACATCGGTCTTGCTTCCTCCCATACCCTTCTGCAACGACATAGAGGGCATCACAATGCTCGTATCGCTGCTGAAATCAAAGTGGTAAGTACCAAGACTTATAGATGGTAGAACTACATTGTCCGCAAAGTTGAAGTTGTCCGACAGCCCAAGAGCCATTGATTCCATAACAGGAATCATCTTCTGCCAGTCGGAACTGTCGTAGCGATAGTAGCAGCCTTGCCTCGTTGCAAGTATCACTTCTCCGCCAATAGGTTCGTACAAATAACTGTCGAGAACCCACTCCGTGCCGTTGTATGTGTAAAGACCGTAGTCGGCAGTGCAGTAGCAAACGCCATAGTTGGCGTTTGCTGGCATCGCCGAAACCGAATCAAATACCCCTGCAACAGTTGCGTACAACATAGCCGTTAATCTCCGTAGTATTTAGCAAATAGCGCAAACTGCACATATTGCTGGTTTATAATATTTTTCTTTAGCCTGTCGCTGAAACCGCCATTTGACGATGGCACATTAGCCAGATAGTTACCTGACGAAATCGGAACACCAAACTGGTCGTGTTCGATTGTTCCCGATGCCTTCGACACAAAGTATTCTCCGAATAATTGTGCAGGAATCCACTCGGCAGACGGAACTCGCGTATCGTCGAACATAACCGCTATTGTCTGCGAACTGTCGTCAGCGCAGGTAAACTTGTCGCTGGCATTCATAGCCACAAAGCTCTCGCCTACGGCAATAGTGCGGTTGCGGTAGGTAATAGGATATTCGCCGTCGTTCAGATACACTCCGCCTGTCTGCAAGTCGTCAGCCACGCCTACACGCGCATATACAGTAGCACGGCAGCGGCAATAAACGCAGTCGAGCTGGTTGGGTTCTACCACCTGAAGGAGCGTAGAGCCTTCGTCGGCTGCCGTAAATGTGGTATTTGCCGCCGTAACATAGATTATCGTCTTGTCGTTGTAGGTAGTGCCGTTGTAAACCACCCGTCCGTGTACCCTGTACCAGCCAGTAGGTATCACAACGCCCTCGGCTATAGGATTGTTCTTGTCGAGAAGCGTGTCGAGCGAAGTCAGATGGACATCGTTCTGCTGGTACGGTAGCATCGGAACGCTCCAGATGCCGTTGTACTGGACTTGCTGCGGATTTATCTGTACTATCTTCGACATAATCTTTCCACCGTTGGCAATCTCGGCATAGTTGAGGCAGATGTTGCCATTCACAACCTCGAAACAGCCGTCGATGCTTCTTTCGTCCCAAGTGCCAGCAACGCCTGTGCTGTCGTCGAGTATCGGGAGGCGCACTGCTGGCGGCATTGCACCGATGTAGTTCACTCCGTTTGCATTGAGGAGCGGACGGATTGCATCGCTGTCGGGACGCAATGTGAAATCGAGATGTTCAGGGTCGTTCATCAACTCGTCGCTCGTCTGCGGAGAGAATATGCAGTTTGTGAAGGTTACACTGGTAGTACCCTTTGCCGCTATCGCTGCAAGCAGCGATGCCTGCCTTTCCTCGCTTGTTTCCCCTGTTACCGTCAGTTTCTGGGTTGTCCCCCAGTACCAGTCGCAGTCTGCCGCAAACAGGCAGTCCTCGAACTTGGTCGTGTCGTTTGCAATCATATCCACCTTTGCAAACAGCGTGTGCAGGATTTTCGGGCTGCCGTATATTGCAGTCCTCCTGTTCTCAATCGGAATGCCGTACACAGTGCTTTGTTCGAGCGACGGTGTGTAATTTCCATTGCCGATGCCTACTTTGTATCCTGCGATTGCTGGGTACACCTTGCTGTATATATTCCACTTGCAGCTCCATCCGCCAACGCATCCCATATAGAGAGGTGAGTTGTGAATGAGGACACGAGAGCCAGCCACACCGTAAACATACTGCGCATTGCCAACAGTGTTGCTGTTGTTGTGGGGGCAGCCCACACCGCCGTAGCCGAGCGGCAGCACAAAGTCGTTCTTAACTATCATATTAGCGAGTCGCCAGCCATATAAGGTCTGTGAAAAGTTTCCGTCGAATACAGCAGCACCGAAATAGTCGCCCTGTATAAAAAGTCCAGCGGAATAACCATTCCTGTTCAGACCGCCAGAAAAATGTCCTCTACAAATGATGGACTTTGATGTTCCAGCCTTTGCAAATGTACGGTACGGAGTAGATGCGCTTCCGTTGCCGAAAGTATCGCTTCCGAAATCGCCGTCAACATAGTTGCAGGTGCTGTTTATTGTTCGCCATCTTCTTGCTCTTGTTGCCATATCTCAATTCAAAAATTTGATGATTCGATAATTTGATTACAGTTCGTCAATAAATGCAGTAGCCGTGAAGCCCCAGTTTTCGCCGTTCCACAGCAGGGAGAGTATGCAACGCTGGTTTGCAGTACCAAGACCGAAATCGGTGTCGTTGTAGTTGTAAACCTTATTTGCCACTCCGTTGTGCGTAAAAGCCAGTGCGCGACCGCCAGTGCTGTCCTGCCGCAGTTCTATCTGCAAGCGGAAAGGCTTGTCGCCGCCGTCGGGAAGGTCGAGGGTAGTGTCGCCCTGCAAGGTTGCCACTATGGTATTGGCTACGCCGTTCTCGATGTCGAGGCTTGCAGCACCGTTCCAACTGGCAGTGGCGCGTGTGCCGTAGTAAACACCGCTGGTAGAAACGCCCCTTGCCGAGAATGTTACACCCGAACCAGCAAGGTTGCGAAGCGTATCAATAAGGTTTGGCGAATAGCAGATTGATACAGCCGAAGGTGCTATAGTAGAGCCAGTAAACTGCTCCGTACCCATATCGGATGCGGAATACTCCATAGTCATAGAGGTTTCGATAATTACTGCGCTTGCCAGTTCGTAGTAGAGGTATTTGCCAGCCTGTGCAATGTCGGAAGCCGAAACAATGGCTGTATCGCAGTTTGCTGATACAGTGCCGTCCGCAGCAACCGACCAAGTTAGCGAGATGGCTGTTTCTACTTCCTCGACGGTCTTTTTAAGCGTGTCGCTGTCGATATTGGGAGTAGAAGCCTTTATGAGCGAAGCCAGACCTGTAGTCTTGTAGCCTGTTTCGATTGTCATTGTGCCGCCCTGTCCGTCGTCAGCCTGATAGGAATCTACCGTCCATTGCAACTGCGAAAGGTCTATCCGTGCAATGCGGCGTATATAGGTAACAGCACCCGATAGCGTGTCCTTCAGGAACTCGTCGGCACAGCCCACAATCTTTGGGCATCCCCATTCGTTCTGGTGTTCGATTGCGAACTGCGAGCGGTTATATTCGGTATCGAACTGCGACCAGTCGCTGTACGACCAGCACAGATGTACGAGCATACCGTCAATTTCGGCTGTAGGTGCAGAAATGCACAGCCAGCCGATTGACGGCGGCAGGTACTTTTCGCTCAATGCGGTAGTTTCAGAAAGCACCGTAAGAGCCGAGCCTTCCTGCGGTTCGGTTGCCGACCAAGCCACTTTGGGGGTGGTGGTTGTGCCTGTGATGCGGTAGCCGTTGTTGTCGCCAGCCACGCCCTGCAATGCGTATATCCACACGAGCGTACTGTCGGCATCGGCTACTACATTGCCGCTGCTGTCAATCTTATAGCCGACAAGACGGTGTGTTTCGTCGTCCTTGTCGAAAGCCTGAAATCCTACGGCAATGAACCTGTCTGCGCTGAAATGGCGCAAAACGCCGTCAGTACCGCGAGATGTGTTACCTTTGAGCGACGATATGTAGGCATCGCTGTTTGATGCAATGGAAGTAGAGCCAGCCGTAGAACGGAACAGGAATCCAGTGGTTTCGTCTGATACCTCGTCGCCAGTGCGCGAGAGAACCTCGATTGCACGACCAGCCGTCAGTCCCTCGTAGGTTGCCGAAGGGTCGAAGATAGGCTGCCAACCGCTGTTGCCATAGACAAAGATACCTACGAAACTGCCGTTGTCGTCCAGTTTCGCCCAAATGCTGTCGTGGCTTACAGGTTCGGTCTTTGAACGGATAACAATACCGCCTTTACCGCCTTTTATCAGTTTCTCAATAGCCCTTAACAGAGCTATTCCACCGTGATTATATGACGAATCTCCTTCCATTACTTATTCAGATTTATCGTTGTCAGTTTGTATTTCTTTGTAGCCGAATCATAGACCAGAGCCTTCATACTGCTACCGAACTTCGAGCGCAAATCATCTACCGTAAAGCCTTCGGGATATACCTGCGACTTTGCTATGTAGTGGTTTATGCTGCTCAATGCTGCCACCTTGCCGTTACCGTTCCTGATGGCGTTCATCATCGACAGGTAGCAGCTTTCGTCGCGCTCCAAATATTTCGATTCGTAGTATTCTGAAACGCCAGTCCATTGCCCTACAATAGTATTTGCAGGAACTTTGGAATCGACAATCCCCTCAATCGGTACTCCGTTAGGAATCCTCAACCCTGCCAATAGCTTAAAAGGGTCTTGGGTATAGTTGCACTCTGCCGTCCTGCGGACATAGCAGTTGTCCTTTGTAACAGCATACAGCAGTTGCCCATTTTCGTTCTTACCCTGCGGTGTCGGGGTTCTGGTAGCCTCTCCACTCTTTATCAGGTTGTTGAAAGTTTCGTACTGTGCAGTATCAAGCACATCGTTGAGAAAATCGACCAAATCTATCTTATACAGCATCTTGAAATGCTTTGAAACCTTGGTTACATTCAGGTTGTTTTCGTGCATATACTTTGCAGCTTCGTTGAGCGATTGCGTATTTACACTCTGCCATAATTGCTTGATAGATGTAAGCGCATTTCCAACACTGCTGAAAGGATTAAGAACCGAAAAACCGCCCCAGTGAGCCTTGAAGCCATCGGGAACGGCGTTCCAAATCTTTATGGCTGCGCTGACTTCGGGATTGGAAAGTCCCTTTTTCATAAGATTGTTGCGGCGTATAGCCTGAAAGGTCTTTACACCAGCATAAACGGCAAGAGTGCCGAGCAATACGCCGCCAAATATCCTTCTGCGCTTACGACGGCGTTCAAAACGGTCGATAACAGAATGAGTAACATAGTCGGCGGTATCGGTTGTGGTCTTTAGTACACGCCTACCAGTTTCTGTATCCTCGACCTTTTTTATAAAGTCGGGGGCTTTGGTAGCGGCGGCAGCCACAATCGGGGCAATCCCAAGACCTGTATTCTTTTTCCTTTTTCGTGTTGCCATAGTATTGTGTTTTTTAGGTAGTTATGCCACAATGCAGTGGCGTTTGGTTATATGAACGCTTGGAACTTGTGCAGTTTGTCAACCATTCCTTTGGGATTTGCGTTGATTTTACCAGCTATAAACTCCAAGTCGGCAAGCGGAATCTTGGTTGCAAGCACATTCAAGGCGTTTGCCTTGCGCTGCGCTTCGGCTGCATCGGCAGCCTCGTATGTGAACCTATACTGTTGCGACATAGTTGTTATCCTCCTCGTTGTAATCGTTTTCGTAATCGTTTTCCTCGTAGTTTTCTTCTGGCTCTTCGTCAGGCTCGTCAACCTCGTCCGAAGGCATTTGCGGCTGCTGCGGAACAACAGGCTGCGGTGCTGGCTGCGGAACGGCTTGGGCTGCATTTTGCCTTGCCTGTTTCCTCTCCTTTATCTTGCGAGCCAGTTCGTAGATGTAGTTGAGCAGCTTATGCGAAAGCAGCGGTTTCAGTTCAACCTTTTTCATAATCTCAAGCATTTCGGCGCGAGTGATGTCGGGTAGGCGGTCGTACCAAGCTGCTATTGCCATAACCTTGTCATCGACCTGCGGAACTTGTCCGACCTGTTCCATAGGAGCTTCGGGCAGAGCCATAGGAGCAGCCTGTTCGCTTCCCTGTGCGCTCAAGTAGCCGTTCAGTCCGTCGGTCTGTACGCCACGGGCTGCCAAAATGTCACGGATGACAGACATAGCAAGTACCTTTGTGTCGGAATTGTTGCTCTCCTGCAACTTTTCAAACTCGGCTGACAGCTTGTCGCGTTCCTCGTACAAGTCGTCGTTTTCTTCCTCAAGTTCGGCGTTTTTCTTTTCGAGTTCGGCAATCTTATTGTTCAAGTCCCTTATGTCGCGCTCCTTCTGTGCCAACTGGTTTTCGTGATGAATCTGCATATTGTCAATCCTGTTTTGGAACTCAAGGCGGAGATTGTTCTTGTCGAGTTCTGCAATCTTGGCAGATGTTTCGTTGCCTAAAAGTCCAGCAAGGTCGTTGCGCTTCAATTCCTCGCGCTTTTCCATTGCGGTATTTCCTTTAGGCTTGCCGTCGATAACATCTATATGTTCAGCCAGACGGCACGCACAGAACAGCTGCTTGTCGCCATAGTTGACCACAATGCCTATTGCAGCAGGCTTCCAAATTTCGACCTGTTCTGAAATGACATCGCGAAAATCGTCGCTGTAGTCGCAATGCAAAATTGCCTCCCAATCCGCTGAATCGGGTTCGGGGATAATCCTGATGTCGTAGTTTGCCGCAACCTTGTCTTTCGGGGAAAAGACAAATCCCTTCTTGGTCTGCGACTTGAAAATGCCCTGCATCCAACCGTACAGGTCGTCAAGGCTCGTGAATGTCTTTGATGGTTTCTTTGTTGCCATAGTTCTTGGGATTTTTGGGTTTTACATTTTTTCGTCAGCAAGCCGTCCTGTCTGTGCGACAAAAAAGACGAACTTGTTTGAGTTATCGCTTGTTTTAATTTGTTCCTGCGTTTCGGGGTCTATGGTGTAGGTGTCAGCCTCGGTTTCGATGTAGATGTTGCCGTAGCACTCCACAGGCGAGGAGTTTATCTTGCCGTCCATAATGAAGTCGTCGCTGAACACTACCGAAGTGTCGCTGTCGAGCTTCCACTTGCTGTCGTAGTTGCTGGTTTCGTACAGATACCAGTAGTCGCCGTTTGTGAGAGCCTGAAAGGTGTCGCCAGCCTTCATCTCCACGCGCTCCTCGCGTATCACAATGTCGTCGGGGTTGAAGCCCATATTGGCTGCCCTCTGCTTAATATAGAGTATTAAATCGCCTCCCATAGTCCAATAATTTGATGATTAGATAATTTGATGATTTGAAAGTTCAATGTTCAAGGTTTAATGTTCAAAGTTTATTCGTAGCGCAGATATACTTTCAGGTCGCACTGTTCGCCTATGTAGTCGTCGTTGATGGTGTTGCCCTCGTTCACATCGACAATGAAGTCAATCTTGTTGTGGTTGCGCACATCGTAGTTCATCTGGATAAGGCGGTTCTGCTCGAAAAGGTTGAAGTACAACGCCTTTTTCATTTCCCTCTGTGCCTCTGCCGTAGTAGTAGCCACAGGGGTAAACGGCATCGTGATTTTCGGCTGGAACACCATAGCCAGCGGATTGTCCTGACGGTTGTTTATCATCATTTTTACGGATATTCCGTTGAACTCGCTGAATATAGGCAGCGAGCGCGAAATCTCCACGGTTGCGCCGTCGTTGGTAAGCACCACCGTAATAGTGTCGCTTCGTTTCAGAACAAGACCGAACTTGTCGGTAGGTTCGTCGTCGCTCTCAACAAAGTCGGCTTTCTTCGTTCCGTTGAACGAAAGGTCGGTGTCGGCTGCTGAATAGTAGCGCGTAACTTCTTGTCCGCCAACAAGCGTACCAGATGTTATAGCTTTCAGGTAGAATACCCTTCCGCTGCCTTCGGCAATCTCCAGACCGCTAATTGTGTATTTGCCGTTGCCGTTGTGCGTGAGCTTCTTGTTCTGCGTTCCTGCACTTGCGCATAGGTAAACATCAGTACCGCCCAAAGGTGCAGCAATGCGAGCAAATACTTTGCCGCCTACAGGGTTAACGGTAGCAGACTGGCTCGAACTTGGCGTAATGTCAGCCGATGCAAACTGGTTCTCGATTGCAGGTATGAACACGCCAACGCCTGTGAGCCTTTTCACGCCGCCAGCAATGTTGGTATTGAAAACCAACGGTTTTGGCGAGCCGAGGGTAACTGTTTTCTTTACAATGCGCAATATCATAGCCGATTACTTTTTAGCGGTTAAAACTTTCAGCATTTCCTTTATTTCCTTGATGTCGGAAGCGGTGTCGTTCTGCTTGCCGTCGGTGTTTTCCAAGTGAAGAATCAAGTCGGCACAGTAGATAACCTTTTTCACATCGGTAGGTTGTGAGGTTGGGAATCCGCTGAAATGGAACTTTATACGACCTTCGACCTTGCTGTTGTTCAAGGCTATCGGGTACTTGAACTTTGTGAACTCGCGGTTCTGCTCCATCGGGAAAGCCAGACCTGTATCGAAGCCAACAGGGAAAATCTCCTTGTCGTCTATTAAGATAGGCTGCGAAACTTCGCCATTGACATTGGTAGTGAAGTCGCCAGTGGTCTTGATGAAAATTCCGACACAGTGGTTGTAACGCTTGTCGATGTTCTCATCTATCGAGAACTCCACATCGCAATAGCCTTTTGCACTGCCGTTCTGGGCAGTATCGAGAGCATTGAGAGCAGTCCAGTCAAACTTCCTGCGTATCGACTGGAATTTGGTTTTGTTATCCATAGTCCTATTCGTTTAAATCCTTTGTAAAAAATTGGAAGCCGCCGCTTCGTTGCAGTGGCGGCTTCCGCTTGTTCTTTGAAAAAAAGAGGTGTTTCGAGTGATTAGTTGCTCATAATCTTCGAGCCGTACAATACGACTTTCAAGAAAGCGTGAGAATCACCAGTTGCAGCCGACCATTCTGGGAACAAGTCGAGAGCTTCCTGTGTGCGGATGAGCTTCGGGTTAGCGAGCTTGTAGAAACCGAGTTCGCCCTGACCATAAGCTACGCCGCCAACATTAGCAGACGATGCCTGAATGTTGTCGGTAGTGTGGTTCTTGAAAACCTGCATTGCCATACGGTCGAACAATGTCTTTGTGCCAGCGCGGAAAGTGAACTCACCGTTCTGCAAAGCAGCTGGGATTTCCTTCCAGTCGATAGCCTTAACAGTGTCCCTGCTTGGAGTGTCGCTCGAAGCGTGAGTACCATAGAGGAACTGGATTGCGCTCAAGCAGAAAACTTCGTTCTTTTCGAGCTTTGCCTTTGAGATGTTGCTAACACCGATGAGCTTGTCGTCGCTGTCTTCGAACATTCTTACATTGTCCTTTCCTGTTACGCACTTTACAGCGTAGATAGTTGCGTCAACCATCTGCTTGCTGCCATTCTTCAAGCCTTCCTGAAGTTCAGGTGAAAGCATAGAAGCCATAGCTGCCATTTCCTTGCCAGAAGCCGAAGCTGCTGTAGCAGGTACATTAACGCTTACCTTGGTTGACTTTTTGCCAGCCTTTGCTGCCTTTGCGGTGTTGCGCATTGCAGTCTTTACTCTCTTGGTGTTCTTTTTTACACGACCCAAGAATTCTTCGTCGGATTCAATCTGTCCGAGTCCGTTTACCATTTCAATATCTTCTCCGTACATAATGAAAAAAATTAAACTGTTAATAAATAAAAACTATTGAAAATTAGAAGATTGCGTGTTTTGTGGTTATTCAATTACCTCGTCGCCAGAGATTCCCTCGTCGTCGTCGTCGAAGCCCTCGAAGTCGTCATCTTCGCCAGAGATTCCTTCGTCGTCGTCATCAGCACCGCTGATGTCCTCGTCCTCGATTCCCTCGAAGTCGTCAATGCCGTCGAAATCGTCGTCAGCACCGTTGATGTCGGCATCTGCGCCGTTGATGTCCTCGTCGGTAGAACCAGCAAGTTCTGGGAGTATGAGTTCCTCGCTGCCAGCGATTTCACCCATTCCGTTGGTTGCGTTGCTCTTGCCGAACTTGAACATATCAAGCACCGACTTTCCGCTGATTGTTTCGACAGTTACCTGTGCGGTACTCAAAGCAGCACCGTAGGAAGCCATACGCACCAAAGCGTACTTTTTGCCCATTCTCAAGCAAACAGCGGTGATTGCACCCTGTGCGAGAGCGTTGGCAAACTTCTTGATTCCCTGCGGATTCTGTTCTTCCTTGTTGACCATCTTCGATACAGCCCTACCAGCCATATTTGCGCCGATGTAGCCAACCAACGCCATACCGCCAAGCTTTGCAATGTCTATCAGCTTGTTGAGGCTAAAAGTAGTAGCAACCTTGCCGAGTCCCAAGCCGAACAGACCGCCGCTTCTGCGAGATGCGCCTTTTCTTTTTCTTGAAGAAGTTTTTTTCTTCGATTCTTTCTTTGTTGCCATAGTAAAATGATTTAAAGTTAATAAAATGAGTATTAGTTAATTAGATAGTGATTTGCTTTGTTTTTCCTGCCGATTTCACTGCCTTTTTGCTTGCCTTGCGACGGCGCGTAGCCCAGCCCTGCAATGCGGCTTCTGATTTCTGCTTGTGCTTCTTTATGCCATAGGCTATTCCACCGCCAACTATTGCAACACCAGCGATTCCGAGTGTCCATTTTGCCCAAGTTGGCATACCTTTTTTCTGTTTAGTTTCCATATTGTTGGTATTATTGAAGTTAAACGATTTTGTTTCAAGCGATTGTGCAGGGAAAGCGTTGTCGGCAGACTTCGGGCGTATGATTGCAGGGTTGCTCTTGCTTCCCGGCTCGCCTTCGGCTGGCTTCTTTCCTGCCGATACGGTCTGCTTAAACTTGTCGATGGCGTTCTTTACCTTTTCGCCGAACTTGCCTTTCTTCTTGGTGTCGGTGCTGGTTGCAGCAGAACCGTCAGCCGAAGCGGATTTCTTGGTTTCGGTAGAGCCGTTGGCTTTCTTGGCTGCCTTTTTCTTGTTCACAGCACCCTTAATCTTTTCAATCACAGCCTTTATGAACTTTGCAATGGCAGATGCAGTTTCAGCCTTTTCGTCGCCCGACAAGCCGCTTATCGACATTCCGTTCACAATGTCGTTGACGGTGGTTGTGCGGAGCAACTGTTCGGTGCGGTTTATCTCATCTTCCATCGAACCAAGACCTTCAACGCCCTCGTCCTTTTCGACTTTCATAATAGCCTTGAGAACCGACACGCATACGCCTACTGCACTCATAATGCTGGCGGCAGTTGCGGCAGCGGTAACGAGTTCGCCAAGTCCGTCGGCGGCTTCGCAAAGTCCGTTGAGCGAACCCTGCGCCTTTTTCAGGTAGCCTATCAGTACGGCTTCCTTGAGGTGTGCGCGAGTACCGCCCATCTTGTCGGCGAATATCTTTTCAGTGGCTGCTGCGCTTTTCTTCGCAACATCAATCTGCTTTGCGGTGTAGCCCATCTTCTTGGCGGTGGCTTCGTCGCAATATGCTGGGTGCAATTTCTTTGCTATGCCGAACAGGTTGAGCTTAACGACAAACAGGAAAGCTCCACGAACAGCAATTACGGCAGGATTGGCTGTTACAGCAATCGCCTTTGCGCCTTGCTTTAAGGCTGTTTTCATTTTGTTCCAGAAACCCTTCTGGTTTTTCAGTTCCTCCTTGTTAGCCTCGCGGCGTTCCTTGCGTTCCTGCTTTGCTTCCTTCCTTGTTTCCGACTTGATTTTCTTCTTTTCCGCTTTCTGTGCCTTCTTTGCTTCCTTTTTCTGCTGCTTTGCAGCCTTCTTTTCGGCTTTTGTTTTCTTTGCCTTGCCAAGACCGTCGAAGTCGTCCTCGTTGTCAAAGTCGGCAGCAACATTCTTTGCAGCAGCAACCTTCATTGCTGGCTTTGCTTTCAGTTTAGCCACATTTACATTTTTACGGAACTTCGGTGCGCCAACGCCTTCCATATCGTCTTCGTCGTCAAATTCGGCGACTGCTGGGCGTGCTGCAAGTTTCTTCACAGGCATTGCCTTTACCAGAGCGATGCGCTTTGTGAAAACCTGCTTGCGCAACTGCGGAGTGCCAAGACCCTTTATTGCAGCCTCCTGCCTCTTTTCGTTCTCGATAAGGATATTGAGAGCCTTTTCGCGAGTTTCGGGATTGTCCCAGTACTGCAATGCGTAGTCGCACATCTTTATAAAGCTGTCTGCCGTTTTGCCGTTCTGCGCCTCGTAGAGTTTGGGATTTTCGGCTACCCAGTTGCGAGTTGCCAAGAGCTGCAATTTGAGCATATCGTTGTCGCTTCCTGCCAGTTCGTTGTCGTCGTCGAGCAACAGTCCAGTAAGCACTTCGGCTGCATCGGGCTGCTCGAAACCTGTAAGTGTCTGTGTTATGATTCCAAGTCCGTTCATAGGTTGTAGTTTTTGGTCGGTAAATTCCTTTTCGCGGTTGAACTCGTGGACGACACAGTCGATAATCCAATATGTATTGGGGTTGTTCTCGTCGAACCTTATGCCGTTGCCCTTTGGCACGATGACATAGATGTGCTGCCACTGGTCGCGACCGTTGTATTTGGTTATGCGGAAATAATGCGGTATATGCCTGTTGGTAAGTATGCAGGAAACGAAGATTGAAAAGCAGTCGCAGTCGATACCCTTTTCGCGTTCAGCCCACGAGCGATATGGTGTGCGGAACTCCTCGACACCAGCCTTGTCGTAGCGGTACTGGATATGCTTGAAAAGGAAGTACCAGATGTTTTCGCAGAATGTGCGCAAGTCGTTGTTCGACTGCCGCCAGAGGTAGTTTGCCAGCTTCTTTGTCTGCCAGCTGTACTTTGCGATAATCTTCGGCAGTACCTTCTCGACATTCTTCTCGGTGGAGTTGTCGCCGTTGCTGATGACCTCCCTGTCGGGCTTGCCGAAAAACTTGTCGTATGCGCTTCCGTCCACTATGTTTCGTACTCCGTATTCCATATTGCCCATTTTTTTAGATTCCTACCTGCGATTGAAAGTTCTTGCTGAAACCGAGCAGCGACACCTTTGCAACTATGTTGAGGTTTACGCCTATTGCCGCCGTTTCGTTCTCGGTGTTCAGGTTGTTCCACCAGTCGATAATCTTGGTGAGAGCCATACCTGCGAACTTGCGCAATGCGTTTGCCTTTACTGTGAAGGTATAGTTGACCTCGCTGATGGCGTTAGCCTTGACACTTATCTTTTCGGTATCGTTCTCGGCACTGTACGCCAGAAGGCTGTCGCCGTCGTATATTGCAATGGCTGGCTTGCGTATGCTCACCGAACCCGATGTAGGGTTGTCGAGGTAAGCGGTAACTGCAAGCGTTATGTTGCCGTCCAAAATATCCGTGAGAATGGTTTTCCATACGATTCTGGCGCGGAACTTCATAACAAGGCTGTCCCACATATTTTTGAGTTTCCAAGCCTTTACGCCTCCGAAAATGAGCAAACCGATACCAATACCTGCAAGGCTCCACTTGATAATCTTGCCAGTTTCAAGTCCGCGCAATGATACCGATTTACAGCTGTTTCGTGCCATTTTTCGCAATGAATTTGGCGCAAAGAAAAGCACAAAAAAATCGGCAAAATTAGTTTAGGGAGTTTCGGGGAACTTTAGGTAACTTTAAGTGAGTTAAGGTAAGTTTGCCGTTTGGGGACAAAAAAAATGGGGAAAGGCGCGTGTCCTTTCCCCATCGGCGTTATGACAGTAAAAAAACTAATGAATTGTGCTACGGAAGCCCGAAACACTCTACGATGTAGCATATTTCTTCGGGCAGGAACACGCGCTTTGTGGTGACAAAGCCCCCCTTGCCGTCGTCGTCGTATATCTTGTCGCCTATCGAGATCAGGTTCTTGCGCATAAGGTTGCCGCACCACTTGTAGCGTTCCATAATCTCCTTCTTTGTGTAGAAAGCCTTTACCCCCGTAGGCATTTCCACCAGCGGCTTGCTGGTGCTGTTGAGGTATGTTATCTCGATGAACTCGTTGTTCCTAATCTTGTACTTGTAAATCATAGTTGCTTTTGTTTGAGTTGGTTAAATTATCTGTTTCCCTTAAAAATTCTCCTTACAAAGTTAGTAATTTTCTGCCAGAAAGTAATTCGGTTATACTCACTGTTTTTATGCAATTTAGCAGCCTTCATATATTCGGCAGTCCTTTGCCGATACGCTTTTGTCTTGCAAGCGTTACTGCAATATATGCCGTCAACTCGCCTTGATTCAAACTCTTTATTGCAGATTGGACATACATTCTTCTTTGTTTTCGTTTTCTCTACTGGTGTAGGTGTCGGAACAGCTTCTGGCTGCGGCGGTTCTGGTAAAACTGGACTGCTCGCTACATAGATACACTCATAGGTTATTCCGTTAACTTTGTTTAATATTCTTATTCTGTCTGAACTGGTGCATAGTGGCAATGGATTAAGAACATACCCTTTATCAACGCAATACGACATAAGCATCTTTGTAAATATATGTGATGATACATCACATTCTTTTTGCTGTTCAAATAAATTCTTAACATATTTCTTTATTAGAATTGCATTTAGGTTTTCACCAACAAAGAACTGGTCTGCCCACTCGTTAAACAACGCTAATTTTTCATTGAATGACGGGATTCTGTATGTTTTCTCCACTGGTACTGGAATCGGTACAACTTCGGGCTGCGGCGGTTCGGGTGCAGGTGCTGGAATCGGTACAACTTCGGGCGTTGGCGGTTCGGGTACAGGTGTCGCTTCCAAAACTATTCTACTACTGTATGGCTTATGATTTTTATTGGCACAATATTGACTGCAATATAGCTGCTCATTTCGGGCTGCAACAAACTCTTTTCCGCAAATAGGGCATACTTTTTTTTTGGTGGCAATTTTGGTGGCAATTCTGCATCTGTCAGAGCAATAGATTCGCCTTTTTTGATTTGTAACAAATTTTTCTCCGCATACAGGGCATATTCTCTCAATTTCAAGCTTGTCCCGACAATCACGACTGCAATACAGCATTCCTTTTGCTCCTGCCAAAAACTCCTTTCCACAAACTTTGCATATATTTTTATATCTATTACGATAGCATTCGCCAGAGCAATAGATTTGCCTGCCGCTATTTGCAACAAATGTCTTTCCGCACACGGGGCATACTTTCTCCTTTGTTTTCGTTTCCTCAACTGGTGTTGGTGTAGGTAATGCTTCGGGCGTTGGCGGTTGCTGTACCTTGGAACATTCCGCGCTGCAATACAGTTGCCGTGCCGTCTTTGGCATAAACTTGCGACCACAGTCGGGATTGGCGCATATACGGCTGACAAACCCCTGCTTTTCCGCCATTTCAGACCTTTCGCGCTCCGTCTTTTCAAATTCAGCCAGTGCCTGTTCGCGACACTCCGCAGAGCAATATATCTGCTCGGCTTTGAGAGTATCAAACTCCTTGCCGCACTTGGGACACTTCTTTACGAATATCTGGAAAGCCTGTCCCTTTTCCTCTATCAAATCTTCAATCTTAAATCCTGTCATATTCCCTGTTCATTTTGCTTTCGATGATGTAGCAAACGCTAATTCCGAGTTTGCGCGGAAGCTCGTCGAGCATCTCTGCGCTGTATGCTCCGCTTTCGAGCCTGATGATTGCTGGTTCGTCGTCGTGCCTGACAAGCCGTTGGAGTGCAAGCTGCTGTGTGAGAGTGTCCATAGAGTTGAGAGTTAAAAGTTAAGAGTTTAAAGTTTAATGTTCAAAGTTCAATGTTTATGACTATTTCAAACAAATTTCAAAATTTTCTTCCTGCCTAACATTGGCGTGCAATATACCATCTTTGCGATATACGCTGAACTGCCCCTTGCCAGAACATACCCAAATACCTCTTGCCGACTTGGGTAAACGGCAAATACTATTATCGTCCAGTGGCACAAATGCGATATTGCCCGAATCTACATCCAACGCACGACCATTAAGGCTTACCGTGCCGTCGCCAAATTCGGTATGATATACAACCATCTTGTCTTCAATGTTGCCTTCGGCAAAATTGTGCTTCTGCTCCCATACCTTGCGGTAGAAGTCGTCCTTTAACACATAGCACGGGTCGCCTATATATAGACCGTTCTCAAAGTCCATACTGTAAGTTTGTTCACTGTCTGTTTTCATCGTTCTGTATGTTTTTAATTTAATAATGTTCAAAAGTTTAATGTTAGTTGTTTCTTGTCCCTTTTGGCTGTGCCGTAGTGCTTGCGCTTGGTCTGCAAGTTGGGGCATAGCGTTCCGCACATAATGAAGTCGTTGCAGACTTTCAGTGTGCGCTCTGAAATTGGCTGGTCGAGTGCCATCTGGCAGTCGATTTCGCGCTGTATGGCGCATCGGTACTGCGTATATTGCTCGGTTTTCTCGTTGTAGTGCGACATCTTTACGCACTTTTCGCAGTTGCGGTCAAGGAACATCATATATTCCGTACCGTTGCTGAAAGCATCCTTGTCTGTGAGTTTCATAGTGTTCAAAAGTTTAAGGTTCAATGTTTAATGTTCAAGGTTTGTGACGGTACGCCGTGCGCACCGAAAAGTCTATAAACAGCAGTCATCGTTGTTTTCTGCAAGTCGATTTGCTTCTGGATTTTCAGTGACTGTTCCTTGATTTGCTGATAAAGATATTCTGGAATCTTTATGGGCTTCTGCGATACATAATCGACCATTGGAACATTAGTCGAGTACACAAAGTTCGGTTCTACCTGCTCGGATATTGTCAGACGATACATCATTCCGCTTAATGTCTTACAAAGGCGGAATTTCCCACGAAACGCAAAATGTCCTCTGCTGTCCTGCGCTATGTTGTACGAGGTGTTCATAAGTTCAATGTTTAATGTTTAATGTTCAAGGGTCAACGGTTTTTTGCACTTGATAACAAAGACGGTCTTGTTGGCTGGCGCACCCCATTCCGTCTTGCCGTAGCCCATATAAAGTTCCTCTATCGGGTAGGTCTGCGTGGTGCTGGTATAGCCACGGTGCAGAACCAAGTCCCAGTCCTCCGTCACCAAGTCCACCTTGTCGAACATCTTTATATACCGAGCCGTAATATTGCGGTACTCCTCGTCCTTGTCGCCGTTGAGCCACTCGTCGTACCAGCGGTAGGTAAGAACCAAATGCAGTTTCTTCCGTTCCATTATTCCTCCATCACAATTTTTGCAGTACCGACATAGTGGTACGAATTTCGCTTGCCGATTTCCATAGCCTCCTTCTCGGTGTCATATATCTTCGAGAGTACGGTGGTTGTCAACCCTTTTCCTGTAAAGTCAAAGATGTTCACATAGCCTTCTAACTTTACGACTGTTTTCATAAACAGGTCGTATTCCGACCTCTGCATTATCGACTTTCCGTCTGCGCTGTATTCGGAAAGCGTTTCCATCTCTCCGTCCTTTATGAGCGCAAGCAACGGATAGCCGCGACGGTGTGTCTTGTAGTCGAAGCATATCAGGCGCACATCCCTGCCGTCGCGTGTGCATACTGGCTTGCCAGCCCTTGCCTCGTCAATGTTAAACTGTTTCATATCTCTCTATTTTATTTTTAAAAAATTTCTAATCTTTCATACTTCATTGTAATATTCCAATTTTCTGGAAGTTCATAATCACCTTTTTCTGTAATCTCTTCAGCCAATCTCTGTATTAGTTCACTTAACTTCATATCTCAATCAATCCTTTTGTTTTTAAAATCCAAATCCATCTTACATATCTGCGTAAAACTCAAATCCTTTCGCAAAATTTCTTCCTTCTGCTTGCCGCACCTCCTGCAACGGTGAACCATAACCAAGTTGTACCGATGACCGCCCTTGCCAGCAACCTTTCTGAAACGGTTTCCCAGATTGTCGGCAGTCAGAAAAGTTTCCCACTTATGACCGAACAGGCACAACAGCCTTCTAACTTTCAACTTCATATCTCAATTTTCGTTTTTAATCATATTTTTAGCCAAATTTTCCACTTTCCTTACCACAGTGCCGTCAACGCCGAGAAGGTCGCACAAACGGCTTGCAATGTTGTTCTGCGCTATGTCGGCAATGGGGCTTTTCGGGTCGATGAACTTGAGGTTCATCTGCCGTAGCACCTGCGCAATGTCGGCTCGCCAGTCGTACTTCTGCTGGCTGTCGTTACGGGCATTGTTAAGTCCTGCGCAAAAGTCGCGGTACTGTCGGTTCAGTTCCTGAAAGTCGGCTTCCGAACCGCCTTTGTCGGGATGGTAGCGCAATGCAAGCCTACGGTACAGTTTCTTCGCCTCGTCGTGCGAATGGCAATCCTTAAAGTATTCCATACCAGTTTCTCCGTCAAAAGTGGCTTGCAGGTGCAAGCACCCACAAGCCGAGCAATAAACATAATGAAAAATAGAAGAATAAAATCCTTAGTCGTCGCCTCCGTCGTTGCCGTTGTCCTTTTCTTCGGGTTCTGGTTCTGGTTCGGGGTTCTGGTCGCCGTCGCCCGAATCGCCGTCGTCGTCATCGTCATCATCGTCGGCGTTGTCCACCTCGCTTTTTATCGCCTTTGCAAAGTCGTTGAGGGCATCGCTCACAAGGCTCAACTTCTCGTTGGCTTCGTCGAGCTGTTTCTGCAACTCGTCTTTCTTGTACTCCAGCAGCTTTAACTCGTAGTTCATCTTTGCCTTCTCGATTTCGTAGTCGTACCTCGTACGGTTTTCCAGAGCGTTGGCGATATACATCATCCCTCTGCCAAACATTTCCTGCATCTGTGAGAACGCCTCGTTTGACATCTCGAACTTGATAGCAACCGTCCTGCCGTTGCCGTTCTGCGGTGCGGTCTTTGCCGACTGTTCCGCTGCATTTTTGTTGTTGTTTTCTGACATAGTATTGAAATTTTAAAATTAAGTTTCTCTGTTTATGAATTTGATTTAGCAAGTTCCAAGTCGTGCATTACAGGGAGTTCGACCCCCTCGATTTCAGCCCTTTTCTCAAGCAGTGCAAGCAACTTGTTTTCCAAGACCATCTGCTCGGAGTAAATCTCGCGCGGACAGGTAGGCGTAAAGTCAAGTTCGCCAGCATCCCATTTCGCGCACATTGCACACAACTTGTTGTAGCGGATATGCAACTGGACATATTCGCCAACAAACCTTTCCTTGTAGTCTGCACTAAGCATTAAATCTACTGTTTCCTTTAAGTCGTTCATTTTCTTTAAGTTTTTAAGTTTCTATGTTTCTGGGTTATTCGTCGCTCAACTTTTCGACCGGGCTTCGCCGTTCTGGGGTTCTGGGGTTATCTCCCAGATAGTTTTACGGAGCAACCGAGCAAAACGCTCCTCGATACGCGCACCGCGTGAATCGCGCCAGTCGGGTAGCAACACCACCACCTTCGACACCGCCACATACTGCAAGCACACAATCATACAGTGAAGCCAGCACCAGTTCTGGTCGCAGATGTCGATTGGGTTGAACACCACCACTCGCCCGACCTGCAAGTCGCCGTAGCCCACGACCTCGCGGATGTACTTTTCGGCGTTGTCGAACTTGCGGACAACCTTGCCGTAGTGTTCGCCCGACACCTTACCTGCTATGTAGAAGCGTGTTACCATACCGTGCTGTCCTCCTCGAATCCGTCCCTTGTGCATACGGCGGTGTCGCCAGCGGTTTCCAAGCAGTACGGGCATCGGAAACAGTCGTTGCCGTCGCGCCAAGCGCAATCGTCAGGGATATTCATAAAACTGACCTCTCTCATAGCTAAATCTTCGTTATCTTGTACTCAAGAGTAGCCTTTCCAATCTTTTGCTGATATATAGGCTTCAACTGGTCGATGTTGTTCTCGATGAAATCGGCAAGCACATCGGTACACGACAGGACAAACGCGCCGTTCTCGTACCTTGCGCCGCGCACCGCCGCCGCCAGAACGGTCTGCTGTTCGGCTGGGGCTGACATCACAACTGCGTTGAGGAACTCGGAAATGTTGTTCTCGAAGCGCGGCAACATATCGCTGCACTTCCAGAGCCGCGCCACCGCCGCAATGTCGGTGATGCGCTGTCCGCCCCCCTTGCACCAGTTCTGCGAAGCGTAGTGGTCGTGGAAGCGTTGAGCCTCGCCGTGTGGGTCTTTTCGGTTAAGATTGAAGAATAATAAAAAAATCTCATCCAAATTAAAATTCTCTCTCTCTGCGGCGGAGCCGCCAAAAGGGAGAGATACAGAGAGAGATTTATTTTTTTTATTATTTTCTATTCTTATTCTATTTATAGTATCGTTTGTATCGGCGTGTGATACAAAATCTACATCTTTTACATTTGTATCGTTTGTATCGGCGTGTGATACAAAATCTACATTTGTATCTTTTGTATTTTCCTGTGCCGATTCCGAACCATTCCGTTTAGCCCAACGCTGGCGCACGGCATTTGCCCGTTTGTCGCTCAGTTCCTGCGTACGCTGGTTCTGACGGTCAATATCGTCCTTTATAAAGTTGAACGCCACTCTTGCTAATGGTTTCAGCGCAGGTTGTATCCCTGTAGCCGCATACTCGATTGCAGCCTCATATACTTCCAGCCTTACATCGTCCGGCAAGTCCCTGATGGCGTCCCTCCAACTAATATAAAACGAAAAATATTCTGCCATAATATGATGTGTTTTTGGTGTGATAATGCTTTAAATTGTGCCTATGTACTCTTGTATTCGCATAGGTTCGACAATACAATGCCGCTGTATGCAGCACAATATATTGCCTTGTTTATTTCTCTCGATTTCTGCGGTGTTTCGCTCCGCTGGCGTTGCTACAGGGTTACTATGCTTCTCCCATCGGCAAGTTTTTACTGTGTAGGACATTTCAGTTTCTTGTCTTTCGGGGCTGCAACAAAAGGAGGGTGCAGCCTTTCCCTCTGTCCTACACTCGTGTTGAGCAGTTGAACCATTGAGTTTCAACGAGGGGGTACTGCACCCTTTGCCATTCTGAAACGGATATAAAAAATCCGCCAGTTTTTCTGAAGCGGTATTCCTGTTCCGCTCAACACTTATGTAGGACACTGCAAACATAGCGAGCAGAACCGACACCGCAAATAGTTTTCCTATATTTTGTAAACAACACATTGTTAATAACTAAATTTTTGAAAATTAAGGTGTTATATATTCAAAAAATCAAATATCTAACGGACTTAACTGTTTATTTCCTTCAATTCCTTTTTGAGTTGCTTCTTATGGTTTTTCAGAATACGCAATGCAGACCTGTAGCTGATGTTATAGACACGGCTGCCTCTCTCCTTGACGAACTGTCCTGCCTCGAAGTAAGGTATTTCGATGACAATGCTTCCGTGCGAATGGTACTCTCGGTCGCGAATTATGTCAGGCACTTTTTTATCTTCCTGCTCGACAGCCTGTTCGAGTTCCGAAATCATTTTTTCGGTAGTTTCAATCTGCGCAAAGATGTTGTAAATATCCCTTGCTGTTTCTTTTGTAATCATAGTCTATTCCTCCTTTCTCGTTTTTTTAGTTGTCAAAAGTCCATTTCCACTTATAATTCGGTCAACATGTTGTATTTTTATCTCAAAAAATTTAGCAACATATTTTTATATCAAACTGGCAATCAGCACAAATTCTATTTCAGCCATTGGATATAATTTTCGATGCAAAACTTCCCCAACATATCTATTACCACTCATAATATTGCAATCTTTGATTACAAATGCTTCGTCTTCAACGCGATAGCCATCATCAACTTTTGTAAACTTACCTATAAGAGTAATTTCACCGCTTGCCCATTGCATTATTCCGTACATACATTTTCTCCTTTCAATATCTTTTTAAACAACTTATAGCTTTCGCACGGCTTTTCCGAACGGTCACCAAGACAACAGTCGCCAGGACAAGCAAATTCACAAAACGCCCTTAATGCTTGCTCGTCTTTCCATTCTGCACCTTTAATGAAAGCATTTTCTATATCCTTGTGATACTGCAATTCTGTGTTTAAATCACATTGATGAAAAATATTATTAAGTGGCGATATATGCTCTTTTAACAGATATTCCCTTGCTTTATCTTTGTTTGTCATTTCTGTATCTCCTTATTAGATTTTTCATCAGTTATTCCCAATTCAATTAGCCTATCTCTAACGATTCTTGCAGATAGTCTGATGCTTGCAGTGTTGTGCATATAATTACCGCTGGTCATACGATTGGCTGTGTTTTCTATGCCCTCCAAATGTGCAAAGATTTCTTCTATAATTGTGTTGACAGTGATACTATACAATTCCGCCACCCTGCTTTCAATCTTATTTACAAGGTCTGGGAAAATATCGCGGAATTTATTACATTCATCAAGAATTTCACATATACGGAATGCCAATCCATCATCAATAAAATCGAAGTCTTGTATATAATTTAATTCTTCAACAACATCAACAACTGCATCTTTTGAAAATTTACTATCAATTAACGAGTGATAGAGTTGCTTGCCACAATATTCGCAAGTTCTAAAATAATTATCCTCTGGACTTGTTTCTATCTCATATTCGAACTTGTATTCTGGTTCTTCCTTTTCAAAATCTTCTATTGCCTTACCAACACAATCCTCGCAATACTCCACACCCATATCCTCCAAAGGATAACCGTCCTTGTCTAACTTCCTTATATAGCAAACCCGGTTCGCCGATATGTGGACTGCCTTTTCGTCCAACTTTTCGAGCCAAATTTGACTGTCACCATTTTTTTTAAAATCTTTCATAGTTCAATCTCTATATTGATTCCACAAAGTTTTAACGCGTGTTGCAGCTCATGAACATATTGGCAGTTTTTACGGATTTCATTTTCGTAAACCCCAGTTCCTTTACACAGCCACACCCTTTGTGTATTAACGAAATAACGAATAATAAAATATTCGCCAGTAGTGTCGATTTTGCTATTATCGAACAAAACTAATTCGTCACTACACCTTTTTTCTAATCCGTTCTTTGCCAAAATCTCAGGTGTTAGCGGAATAGGCTTAACCCTATTCAAATCAAAAATCTCACCGTCAATACCAATTTCGTCATCCATTTCGTTAATAAAATCCACTCTATGTCCTCCGCAATTAGAGGAGTAACATTTCACCCAATCTCCAATCATTAAATCTGTCGCTTTCATAGTTCAATCTCTATATTGATTCCACAAAGTTTTAACGCGTGTTGCAGCTCATGAACATATTTTATATGCTTTGTCAGAAGGACTTTTTCTTTACAGCCGCCACTAATAGAAAGGATGAAATTATGATTGCTTTCATTCCATACAGTCACATAAACTTTAATCAAATCATCGAGCAACTGAATGATAGTCCCTTTTCTACAAACTTGATTTTTCTCCAGTATCTCCGAAGTGAGTAGAACAGGTTCTATATCGTCAATATTAACTTCATTAAAAGATTCATCTTTGAATATAACAATGCCGGGTTCGATTACTGCAATCTGATGCCTTTCCCAGCTGCAATCCATATCGTAAACCTCGACCCAGTCGCCATACATTAAATCTGCTGCTTTCATAGTTCAATCTCCTTATTGATTTTTGCCAATCTTAATGCGTGTTGCAGTTCGTGAACATACTTTACTTTGATTTGAACTTGGTTGTAACAACTACGAACATCGCCACTATGAGCATCTATAAGCCAACAATTATTACCCTCGTATATGCCGACATATTGAGAATGACAACCTCTCGTTCTGCTGAATAAGTAATGAATACCGTTAACATCCTCGCACTTGCGAAAATTGCGTGAAAGAATGTCGGCAGTCAATTTTATTGGCTTGATTTTTTCTATGTCAAAGGCTATACGAAAATTCTTGCCTTGTAACATAACAGCCATTCTATTGTCGAACCTCCAAGCCAAAGACCACACTGTGCCTATCGTATTTTTATTACACGAAGGCGCATAAAAATAATCTCCAAATTGCAAATCCCCTGTCTTCATAGTATTTTACGCCTAAATTGTAACCACATTCCTCTTGATAAGCCGTCCGCAGAGGCAGTGCAGGGCGTAGTAGCAGACTTCCTGCGCCTTTTCGCGCTCGCCTTCCTTTATTTCGCCAAGCGTCTTTCCCAGATACTTGCGCACGGTGGGGTACGAAATGTTGAACCTCGCCATAAGCTGCTGGCTCTGCCCGTGGGTGAGAAGTATCTCCTCCCTGCCGTAGTTAAGTTCGCAATAACCTTTTTCCTTGATATATTCCTTCATTTCTGATTGTTTTTGAGTTTCAAGTTTCTAAGTTTCTAATCGTCTGATTGTTTTGCAAAGACATCAATATCGACCTCGATTCCGCACAAGTTGAACAACTGCTGTAGCTCGTGGACATAATGTATTGAGAACGAACCAAGGTACTTTTTGGGACTTCTTACCTCTACCATATAATCGCCATCTGTCCACACAAGTATTTCGCCCTTTACATCGGCGTGGTTGTACTTTGCGCCAGAGCGCACCCAGCCGTTGCGTTCAAGAATGTCGTCGGTAAGTGGCACTGGTTCAATCTCCCAGTCAAAATAAATATCGCGGTACGCCAGCATCACTTGGTTTCCGTCAAAAATGGCTTCAACCCTCTGCGGTTCGGTTATGTCGGTCTTGACCCAGTTGCCAAGCATCAAGTTCTTGCATCTCAAATCCATAGTTTCTAATTGTTTATGAGTTTATAGAGGTGGTACATAAAGCACACAATGTCCGTCGCAAGTGCAATGCCGAGCATAACAGCCAACGCCACCCTGTATTTGAATCTTTTGTCGCGAAAATTCTTGCAGTAAATCAAAAAACAGACACCTACAATCATAATCATAAGGCAATCCGATATTACAAGCATAATTTGCGTTACCATAGTTTAGAAGTTAAGGTTAATGTCCCTGTTGAGTTCCGTGCGGCTCTTGTCGGATATGTTTTCCTCGACCACTGCCCAAGTGAGGTCGTCGTCGCCGTCAATCCAGTCGCCGATGTAGTACAGTCGGTTGATGCCGTTGATTACACCGAAAAGGATTGGGTCTATTTTCCTCTTTTCCTTGTTGGTGGGGTCGTCAACGGTGCGGTCGGAATAGTACAGCACGGCGTAGTTGTCGAACACCTCAAGCGTTTCAGCCTCCATCATACGGTCGCCAATCTCGTCGGGGATGCTCTTGGTGTAGTTCTCGACAAAGCATATATCGAGGCTTTTCTTCCTTGTGGCGTTTATGCTTTTCTCAAGCCCTACGAGTTCGTCCTCGTCGATGAAGCGGCAGAAGCCAGCCGAAAACAATATGCTCTCGTACTTGTTGACAAGCAGGTCGCGGAACAGCCTCTCCTTGCGCGACACCTGCCCGAACTGCTCCGCCTTCTGCATAGTGCGGATTATTGGCAGTATGCGGTCGGCATACTTGCGCTCGTCGCCCAGCCTGACCTTCACGACATCGAACATCCTTGAAATGTCCTCGATTGACAACTCTACATCCTCGTTTTCGTCGGCTTTTTCCTTTTCCTTGCCAAGAATACTGCGAATCATTTTCTCCATAAAAGACCATTCCTGCGCCATACGCTCCTCGCGCGATGTGGTTTCGCCGTACAAAGTGCGTGGGTGTAGAGTGCGCATTTCGGCAAGCAGAGCCTTCTTGACGGATATGTTGAGCTGCGCGGCGGTGTCGCCGTACTCCATACGGAAAATGTCGTAGATGTTGGTAATTTTGGCGTTGTTACGCTCGTAATAATCTGCCGTCAACACTGGTTCGTCATCCAATTCACCCTCGGCAGGCTCTAACTCTTCCTTTAAGAGCGACTTCCATTTCTTCAAGTTCTTGTTGATAGTGACCAGTGTGTTGTCGGGGTTGAATATTGCCACCTTTCCCTTTTTGTTTATCAGTTCCATAGTACCTAATTGTCTTGTCCTTTGATTACTGCATTAACCTTTTCTTCAAGTTGCGTCCAAACGGCGAACTTGGCTTCAAATTCGTCGTCTGTAATTTCCCTGAAGCCGTCGAAAAAGTCGCCAGTGGAAAGGTGTCTGAAATAATTGAAACTAATATCGCGGCTCGCGCACACCAAACTGTTGTCGTCGGCAAACTCGAACTTTACACAGTCGGCATCAGCCTCGACTGTGCTGTATCTTCCCTGTTTAGCCGACTTTACACGGACATAATCACAGTGATTCGGCTTTCTGACCTCGAAGCATTTGCCTGTTAGAAATTCGCATATTTCCTTTGCAAGTTTCTTTTCCGCCCTCTCGTTCCTGCGGAAATCGGTTCTTAAATCAGCAATCTTCTGCTGTAGTAATTCCTGTTCTGACATAATTATTGGGGATTTTTAAATTACACTTCTATATTCAGGTATATTCAACGATTTGCGACCGCCACGACGACCGCTGGTGTTTTCCTCGATGCGTTTCATTGCTTCGCGGTGCGGATTGAGCCAAGCCTCAAGTTCCTCTGCGGTAGTGTAGAGCTTGCCGCCGTTCTTGTGGAACGGAATGTTGTTTTCGTTGTGCCGATAAATCATCGACTTCGTGACAAGCCCGACCAGACGGGGATCGTCGGCAAAAATAATGTCGCCCTTATTGAATTTGCCGAGTATTAGGTTTTCGGCAGGTTCTGACCGCTGCTGCCTCAACTGCGCAATTTCGTGCTGTAGGCTGTCAACCTTTGCAATCAGAAGTTCTATTGCCTTTGGCATATCGTTGAATGTCAGGTTGTCCATAGTAGTAGTTATTTTAAGTTGTAAATGTTCTTGATGGTTTCTGCGATGTCGCGCACTTCCTTCTTTGTGCGCACCTCCAACTTTATGGCGAAAGTGTTTCCGTGGTCGCCAATGCGGATGCTGTTGTACGACTGTGGCACCCAGCAGAGCGAATATGCAGTAAAGCCTATCATAGGCTTCCGAAGGAGCTTTGCCTTGTCAAGGCTTCGCAATGCAATAGACCAGTAGTTGTGTCCGCCCAAGTTGTTGCGATAGTCGGTTCTGGTTTGCATATAAATACCCCTTGAGATATGGCGTTTAGCCTCGAACTCCATAGGTATTCCGTTCCTTGTACGGAACTGGAAACTGTAGCAAGTGCCAGTATCGACAGGTTCTGACGGCTTCCACTCGTCGCGCAAGCGCATAAAGTCGTCAAACACCTGTTTCGGTATTTCGCGCAGGGTCTTGCCTATACAGGCTTTCATTGTGTCTGCGTCGTACTTTTCCAGAGGTAATATCAACTCGTTCATATTCGCTTTCTCCTTATCCGTAAATAACCTCTCCGAACATACATTGCTGCATTATCACATCAGCATTGCCCATATCGAAGCCAGCACTGTCGTGAATAAACAGGCTTGCACTCTCGCTGTAGTATTCTTCCTCGCTGAACAGGCACTCGATTATTCCGCGCCCGATGCGTTTAAGTGTCAACTTGTAGATACCGTCGCAATCTTCGTCAACATAATTTTCGCACACAGAACCGTACACCTCGCCGTCGGCTGTCAAGTCGCAGGCTGAAATGTAGCCACCATTGAGCAAAACATCCGCGCATTTGTCCTCGTAGCACTCGCTTTTGTCGTCATTGCACAAGGGCTTGTTGACATCGCTAATAAACACGCTCAACCTGTCGTTGCCAGAGAGTGCCGTTGACAGCAGGTTGACCAAATCGTCGTGGGTAAGTTCAACCCTAACTTCCGAATAGTTTTCAATTTTCATTTCAGTATCTCCTTATTTTTCATTGTTATTCGTTCTCAATCATCTTGAAAATGTCCTTCCTTGTAATGCCTGTACTCATTTTCAATGAGTTGTATAGCCTTGCCTTTTCTTCCTCGTCAAGTTCCTTCTTGCTGTCGTCATTACCTTCCATCAGCAGGTCGTTTTTCAAGAAATAGGCATACAAGAATGTTTTTATCTGCTTGTCCAAGTCTGCCTTGTAGATTGAGAAGATTGCTTTTGCCTCAATAAATTCAGCCTTGGTACATTCTATTGCCGTATCTGCGTTCTTGTCGCCGAATCCCCAGTTTGCCATCTTTACCTTTTCCTTCTTTGGCATTTTTCTTATGTCGTAGGATGTGCGGCGGTCGCTTTCGTGCTTCTTGCTGTATATCTGGACAAACAACTGCCGATATATTCCACCGCCAGTTTCAATCAGATACATATTGGTTTCGTTGTCGTTGAGGTCGCTCTCCGATATGCCGTATTTCTTCAGCAGCGACGAGAGCAGGTTCTGTGCGCTTTTTCTTTCGCCTTCCGAACCCCTGTCGGCAAGAGCCTTTACCTTGAGCAACTTGTTTATTATATCTTCCTTTTTCATTGCTTATTTCTCTTTATTGATTCTAAAAATCAAATGTTTCAAGTATTTCATCTTCAGACATATCATCAAAGTCGTTAGTGTCTATTCTACGGCTTCCGCTTATATATATTATGCCATCAAAATTAGCATTGGCAAACTGCTGTAGTTTATAAAGTTGTTGTTTCGTTGGCGGTCTGTCTTTATAGCCAATATTTGTTATTTCACAAGCATCGTAATAGACATCATTGTGATGGAATTTCAACCAACCCATTCTCATCAGTTCAAAATCTTTAGAGAATGTCGGTTTTACTTTAAATGAAAATGTATTCCATATTTTATCCGCCAATTGAATGTGAAGCAACTCCCATGTTTGACCTATCATAGCAAACATATCTCCGTCTGGGGATATGAATCCAGCATCATAAAAATCTGTTGCTTTTACAGGTTGTATGATGTTTTCTTCTTGTATGATGTTTTCTTCTTGTATGATGTTTTCTTCTTGTATGATGTTTTCTTTTTCAACATAAGCGTCAATCATATCATCGGTAATCTTTTTTATGATAACCTTTTCGGTTGAATCAGTAAAAGAAATACCATTCTTTTCTATTATTTCTATTATGTTTTTAGAAAACTCATTTGTAAAGAAATACTCCAAATCTTCATACTTTTTTTCTTTGGTTATTAACAATATGTATGCAACGGCTTTAAGAATGTTGCAAAAATCCATATAATTTGATTCCATTTTCCAGCCATATTGTTCACATAGCCAATTAATTGTACTGATTAGATTTTTGTATTTTTCGTGAATGGACTTTATGTATGACAAGTCATTGAAAATACTGCTTATAGTATCATTATAAGTCCTGCGGACTTTTGTATCGTTAAAGTCTTTATTTGATAAAAGTTCTATAAATTTCTCATTATTATTATTCCAAATATCAAATACTTCTCGTATTCCTAATGTCATATATGCTCTTAATTCCCTATTGCCTATTTTGTCTTTCAATCCTACATCGTATAGATAATCAATGTCATTAGGCGTTAGTTCGATATTGTAATTACATACATAACTATAGTTATATCGTATGTTCTTATATGTATAGCAAAGTAGTGGCAAATCTTCTTTTACAATTCTTCTTGCCCATTCTATATTTAATAAAGGCGGATACTCGGTTAATAAATCATCATTTACTTCGTTGCGTTCAACGATTTTACAAGTAATATTGTCATCACATACCGTTATTAGATATTCACCTTTAAGAAGTTTTAACCAATATTCCGATGGCGCACCAGATGATACAAATACATCAAAAGCCTTTTTATAATCGTAATTATACACTAAATGTTCATACGCTATGGTATGAATCTTCGCTCCGAAAGTTTTATCTAATGAAAAATGTAATGTATTCCTCTTTTCCATTGCTTATGCTTATTAGTTGCCCTAATCCTCGGTTTCGTCATCGTCCTTTTCCAGTTCTGCATCTGGATTCTCCGCCTTCCATACTCTCCAAGCCTTTGCCAGCCTACGCTTGTCGTAGCGCAGAACTTCCTCGACATCCTCTGCATCGTACTCGTTTGCAACATCGTACTTGTCGCCGTCGCAGTCTGTAACCTTTATTTTTGTCTTGAACTCCTTTATCGTCCAGTAGTCAACATCGTCGAGGCTTATGACTGTGCTGTCAACGCTCGGCAGGTACTTTTCGCCGCTGGTGTTGAAGTATTCGGCTAACTTCTCGTTGAAGTCCCTAATCTTCCTGATTAACTTTTTTACTTGTGCGTCCATAACTATTTATCCTTCTAATTTTCTTTTTTAAGTTTGTCGCAAATTTCAAATTGAAATTCAATGCAAATGTAGAATATTTTTAGAATACAATCCAAATATTTTCAACACTTTTTCCAAAAAAATTATACACATTGTTTTAAGTTGCTAAAAATCAAATTATTAAATTTAAAAATATGAACAAGAAAATAGGACAGCTCATAGAGGAGCGCGTAAAGAAGTCATCATTTGATGTTACGGAATTTGCAAAAAAGATTAACAAAGAACGCAGCAATGTCTATGATATATTCAAACGCGATAGCATAGACACCGCTTTGTTGAAAAAAATTGGACAGGTTTTAGAGTATGATTTTTTCCAAGACCTTTTAGAGCCTGAAACCATAAAAGAAATTGCAATCAGGAACGCCGTAACCAACAAATGCTATGTAGAACTTGAACTAACCGAAACGGAAATAGAACGGTTAGGCTTAAAGGACAAGATAGTAAGGAAACTAAAGGAATGAAAATATGAATACAGAAGAAAAACTAAAGGAACTGGAATTAGAAATAGAAGAAATCAAGAAGGATTTAGGAACAAAGACAATATCTACAAGAGGCTTTCAAGCAAGATTGTATAAATCAGGCGGGGAAAGACCTGATTTGGAAATTCATTTAGGGTGCAGAGGACTTTCTCCAAAGAAATTATTAGAAAACGGAGATTATTACCAAGAATACAATGCCTACTACAAATACAATGAATACAACGGATGCATTGTTCTTGATATGAAGTTCAACAAGAACAATGAAATTATTGATTGCAAGAAAAGACCCTTTAAATGTCCTATATCTGAAAAGAAAGGAGATGTAGTAGAACTTGAATTTTATGAAGCAATAGATTAATAAATAGGAGAATATTATGGCTTGTTCCAATTTAATTTTAGAAAGGGTCATTGAAAAGCTAAAGAATGACATAGCAAAAGGAGACCTTAGTGGTGTAGAGGACAATTATCGGAATGGTGTTGAATGTGAGAAATTTCTTATGGAAATGATTAGCGACTGTGGCGCAAGCCATATATTTCGCACCCCGGGAAGCCGTAGCAAATTTGATGTAATTGCAATCGAGAACAAGCAACGCGGTGTTATATTCCATTTTATACAGGTCAAATCATCTGGAAGCAAAGACAATATCAAAAAATACAATGACAACTTAAAATCCGAGATGACCAAGCAAGCAAGAAGATTAAGGAAATTGGCAGGGATAAAAGTTGTTGACCACAGTATAAGTTGGGTAAGAATATACAATCCAGAAAACGGAGAAAAGGAACTGGTTGATATTACAATGATTAAATGTAGTGCCATTACACGAGAGTTCTATAATAGAATAAATCCAGAAACAAGAATAATAGATATTGTTCAAAAAAAGAAAGCACTTGTCAAAGCGAAAAAAGCAATAGCGATAGCAAAAAAAGCAAGTAATATATAGTGCTTTGAAGCGAAGAAAAAATTAAAAATAAATAGGTTTACAAACGGTATTAAGCAAAAAACGATTGACAGATATACTGACGAATATTGAGGAAATCCGCAAAAACAAAGGTTTAACGCAAACCGTTCTGGCGGAGAAATTGGGAATAGGACAGTCTGCATATTCCAACTATATATCACGCAATAGTGATATGAAGTTTAGTTTACTGGAAAAAATAGCGGATGCCTTACAAGTTCCAGTGATAGACATTATCACATATCCGAAAGTCTATGTACCCAACTCCCATATATGTACCGACTGCATCGAAAAGGACAAGACAATACAGAACCTCAACGAATACATAGAAGTCCTGAAAGAAGATATATAATATATAGGTAAATGTCATTTTGCTACCACCTTTGTTACAAACAATTACTAAACCATTGATACACAATGACAAAAAAGAGCGATATACTCCACCAGAAGGAAGCGGCTGATTAGCCGCTTTTTTTTTTCAGTGTTTTTAGCAACAGTTTGTCAGCGGATTGGAGCAAATGTTCTCTAATAGAATCCAGCCACGATGTTTGTCGTAAGTTTCCACATAAACCCACTTGCCTTTTACACCCAACGGACACAAACTTATTTCTTCGGTAAAAGCATAAACCTCGTCAGACTTTTCCGAAGGCTTTGAGTACAATACCAAACGCTGACCGCTATAATTTCTGGTCGAAAAGCCCAAAACCGAATAATGTATATATGCAGTCTTGCACTTGTCGCCGAAATCAAAATCATTTTCACTATAATTGCACATTCCAAAGACGGAATTTCCTTCAACAACCCACCAGCCGTTCTGCGGCTTTTTAACTCCTAACATATAAATGCAAGTATCAGGCAGAGTGTAAACTATTTCCCCATTGGGAGCCGAATGTATAGTTGCGGGCGTATTAGCCTCATCACCTATTATATAAACAGAAAGACTCTTCTGTGCATTAACACAAAAAAATGCAAATATCACTACAACCGTCGAAATTATTCTTTTAATCATATTCATAATTTTATATTACCTTAATTTGTTTTTTAAATAACTATTACGCACAAATGCAAAATAGAATATAACTCCTATAACATTTAAAATCCAAGCCACCCAGAATGCACTATGATAGCCGAGATGTTCAACAAAAACGCCACCGACAAGAATACCAAGCCCCACGCCTATGTCCCAACTAATCAAAATGCTGGAATTGGCTGTGCCTCGTTGCGTATGTGGTGCAAGGTTGATGAACATAGTCTGGAATGCAGGCCACATGTGACCATTGCCCAAGCCTATTATCAGAGCCGAAGCATAAAATCCGACAGGATTGTGCAAGGCTGCAAACAGCAAGTACCCACACACCGAGACACATACTCCTAGCGATGCATTGCGCACAATCTTGCCTTCGCGCAAAGTCCTGCTACCAATGAGCCGCGACATTATAAGCCCTACCGACAGCAGGATGAAATAAACGCCGGAACCACCAGTAATACCAAGTTCCTCCTTGCCATAGATTGCTATGTATGTGGCAATTACACCATACGAAAACGCATAACACACCATTGCAAGAGCCTCGCTCCAGCCTTTGAGCAGGAAAAACCTATCGAACGAAAGTTTCGGCTTGTCCTGTATAATTTCACGAGGACGCATTTTCAATGTCGAGTTTATTGCAAAGCCGATTCCCGAAAATAGCAGCGAAAGTATGAATATAAGGTCGTAACTGCCAGTAATTTCGTGAATCCATATTGCCACGGTAGGACCTATTGCAGAAGCAATGTTATTGCTAAGTCCATAATACCCAATCCCCTCTGCTCTACGTGAAGGATGCAGCACATCTATTGCTACGGTGCTGTTTGCTACAGTTGTTGCTCCGAATGGTGCTCCGTGAAGTGTTCTCACTACAGCGAAAATCACCAATGTTCCTGCAACCAGATAGCCCGCAAAAAAAGCAAAGAACAGAAAATAGCAAATCAGCAGCACTTTCTTGCGCGGAAAACTATCGACAAAAAAGCCACTGAACGGACGAATCAGCAATGCAGTAAGCGTATATCCCGAAAGCACTATACCTATAATATCCTTGTTGGCATCAAAAGTGTCGCTCATATATAGTGGCAGCATTGGCGCCAGCAGCATGAACGAAAAGAAAATCATAAAGTTAGCAATCCACACCTTGGTGTAGTTGCTATTCCAAAGTTTTTCTCTGCTTTCGGTCGTTGCCGATGTCATTGCAAACTATTTTTTCAGGCTTATTTCCTTGAGCCACTTGTCAATGTCGTCGTCTGAAGAAGATACTTTCGCGCCACTGAATACACCTGACTTTAAGAGATACGCATTTGATACAATATTGCGCATGTCGGATTCGCATCTTGACAATCCACCGCCACCATGGGTTACGAACAAAGCCATCTTCTTGCCATTGAATCTATTCTCCTCAAGGAAAGTGGCAACTGGTGGTGCTATCGTACTGCACCAGTTTGGTGTACCGACAAGAATCACATCGTAATCATTCAAATTTTCAATTTTGGTCTTGATTGCAGGTTTGAAATCCGCCCTTGTCTCCTTACGCGCCTGTGCCACGCACTCCGAATAGTCGGTCGGATATGCCGTTTCGGGAACAATCTCCACAATGTCGGCACCAAGTTGAGCCTTTATCTTTTCTGCCACTACGCGGGTATTTCCGCTCCACGAATAATAAACCACCAGAACCTTAGAATTCTGCGAATTAACTGCCATTGTCGTCATAACGAAAAGAACTAACGTAAATAATATATGTTTCATTGTAAATTGATTTATGGTCAAATGTTTAAATTATAAAATGGGGAATATCATAGATATACCCCATTACTTCTTATAATAGGATTGCTACTACTCCATGTATGCAACCTTCTTGTCGTCGCGTGGCTTGGCATCGGGATTTTCGTCCTTGTAGCCGAGAGTTACTGTAAGGTAAACCAAATAGTTTTCGGGAAGGTTGAGCGACTTCACAAAGTCGGCAGCCTTCGGCGAGTTGATGTAGTCGCGGCAGCAGCCAACAGCGCACGAACCGATGTTCATCGACTCGGCAGCAAGCAGAATATTCTGCACGAGCATACCGCAGTCGCTCTGTCCCCAGTACTGGGTTGTGTCGTAAGCAACAACGAGCAAGGTCGGTGCGTGGAAGAAAACGCTTGCATCTTCGTCGGCAAAACGCTCCTTAGCTTCGGGACGCTTCTCGATCATGTCGGCTATTACTTCCTTGTTGAGATTGTCGATAGCTTCCTTGTCGCGGATAACGCGAACTTCCCACGGCTGAGAGTTGCGTGCGCTCGGTGCGTTGATACCGCATTCGAGGATAGTCTGCAATTCCTCGTCCTTTATCTGCTCGGGCTTGTAGGCACGGATGCTACGGCGGTTCATTATACATTCTACTACCTGATTTTTCTGTTCTGAACATTGCTGTTCGCACTTGCTGTTTTCTTCGACAGCTTCTGTCTTGTTGCTATTGCACGATACCATAGTGAATACAAACAAAATTAACAAATAAAAACAATTCTTCATATACTTAAAAATTTAATGGCATATACAAACAAGAAAAGGGAAAGCCCAACGGGTATTCCCTATCCTTTAATATTGCAAGAATGCTACTACTTCTTTGCAGCAGCACGCTGTTCCAAGTGTTTCTGGTAGCGGTTGCGGAACTTATCGACACGACCTGCGGTATCAACAAGCTTAATCTTACCAGTGTAGAACGGGTGAGATGTGTTCGAGATTTCAAGCTTGTACAAAGGATACTCAACACCATCAACAACTATGGTTTCTTTTGTGTTAGCGGTTGACTTCGTAATGAAAACGTTTTCATTCGACATGTCCTTGAAAGCCACTAAGCGATACTTATCAGGATGTATTCCCTTTTTCATTGTATTTAACTTTTAAATTATTCTTACTAATTTTTGGACGGCAAAGGTACTGCTTTTTTTTTTATCTGCAAAATTCTATTAAAAAATATTCCAAGTTTTTTCTTTGTCGTCTTGCTTTCTTATAACTCATTATCTTACACGTACTTTACGTCCTAGTTGAAGCACTGTATTGGGTGTAAGATTATTGTTGAGCGAACAAATTTTGCTTACCGAAGTTCCATATTTGCGAGCAAGAGCGCTCAAAGTGTCGCCCTGACGAATAATATGCCATGTGCCTTCACCTGTTTCGACAGTGCTTGCCGACGATGATGAGGATGACGACGATGAAGAATACCTTACCGTTGAATTAAGTTTGTTTCGCGGTAGCACAAGAGTGTCGCAACGCAAGGTTGTGTCTTTCCAGTTGACAATAGTCTCGGGGTCGAACGGGAAGCCCTTGTATCTGGTCTCGAAGTGCAAGTGCGGACCTGTGCTGCGTCCCGTACTTCCGCCAAGTCCAACAATTTCGCCGACGTCAACTGGTTCATTTTCGTGAACAAGAATCTTCGACAGGTGGCCATAGTAAGTTTCAAGTCCATTTGCGTGACGCACAACTACCAAGTTTCCATAGCCGCCACAATAGCCGGTATATCTGACTTTCCCTTCAAAAGCCGAATATACGGGGTCGCCTATATTTAAAGGTATGTCGCTTCCTGTATGCGCGCGTCCGTGACGCCAACCGTACTTCGAATAAACAAAACCTATGCGTGGCATACAAAAGTCGGTAGAATCCTCGACGAGAGGCAAAACAATGGTATCGGGAAGCGTTGTAATGTCAAAATTTCTATGAGCATTATGATCGGTAGTAATCCAGTCGATATCATACATTTCGGAATTGATATGTTTGGGCTTTGGCATAACCAGCGAATCCCAAGTCATATTGTCGTAGATGACAATCTTTACATATTTGTCGCCTGTAGATAAAGTATCCACCGAAACCCGTGCGTTATTTTGAGCAAGGATTTCGGCGGATAGAAACAATAAAAACAAAAACAAACATCTATTCATTTTCAGACCTTAAAGGTTAAAAAAATGGGGACAAAACAAACTTGCTTTATCCCCTTTTTTTCGCAGTCCGGCGGGGAATCGAACCCCGATTACCAGAATGAAAATCTGACGTCCTAACCATTAGACGATCGGACCAACGTTCCCATCGTTTTGGGACTGCAAAATAAGTGTATATTTTTCACATGGCAAAATGTTTTTTCGTTTTTTTTGAAAAAACTTGTGAAGATTTTTTTTGATAATGTGTATTTTGTTGATTGCTAATTTGTTATTTGCGATGTGTATGTTTGTTGAACTATATGTTGTGTATATTGGAAATATATGAGAACCATTTGGTCAATTAGACTAAATTTTCTTGTAATCGACTATCGTTCAATAACGATTTATTATTTCCTATAATCCTTTTACCTTTAGCAACTTTTCCATTTGTTTCTGCAATTCTTCGGCCTTTTGTCCTGCTACATTTGCAAAGTTTTCGGTGTTGTCGGCAAAAATTATTCCTCGCGATGAGTTAACCAGCAAACCGCAGTGGTCGTTCATTCCGTAGCGAGCAACTTCCTCGAGCGAACCGCCCTGTGCACCAACTCCCGGCACAAGCAGGAAATGTTCGGGAACAATCTTTCTGATGTCGGCAAGCATATCAGCCTTGGTCGCACCAACGACATACATCATCTTTTCCTTGCCAGCCCACTGCTGCGACTTTGTAAGCACTTCCTCGAACAAACGCTTGTTTCCGTTGCTGAAATTCTGGAAGTCGTCGGAACCCTTATTGCTTGTCAATGCGAGAAGAATCACCCATTTGTCATCGTAAGGTAGGAATGGCGACACCGAATCCTCGCCCATGTATGGAGCAACAGTAACAGCATCGAAGTTCATCTTCTCAAAAAATGCACGTGCATATAATTTAGAGGTATTGCCTATGTCGCCACGCTTTGCATCGGCTATTATGAAAATTTCGGGATACTTGCTGCGGATGTAGTCAACGGTATCTTCCAATGCTTTAAGTCCTGCGGTGCCTTCGCTTTCGTAGAAAGCAAGGTTTGGCTTGTATGCCACCGAATATTTTGCCGTTGCATCGACTATCTGCCTGTTGAATTCGAATATCGGCGATTCGGAACCAAGCAAGTGCTTCGGAAGTTTTTGTATGTCGGAGTCAAGTCCTGTGCAGAGGAAACTTTTCTTTTCCCTAATCTGATTGAATAGCTGTTCGTAGTTCATAGTTTACCTTAAATTTGTGAGGGCAAAGATACAATATTATTTACGATTTACGAGGTACGATTTATGATTTAATTGATTTGAAAATTTGCCAGATTTGTATTATTTTTTTGAAATCTGTAGAGACGTTGTGCGCAACGTCTCCTGTATTTGAAATGGTTTGATGTTGTTTATGGTTGTTTGAAAATTTGAAAATTGAAAAAAATAAAAAATTTATTTTTGTTCATTATATAAAATAATTCCCTAACTTCGTGCTTTCAAATTATTGATTGCAAACAGTACAAAAACAATAAAATATTATGGCAGTAAACAGATTCATAACCCTCGACGAGGTTATAATTCAAAGACAGTCGGCGTTCCCATACGCAAAAGGTGAATTATCAAGGCTTTTAAGTAACATCGGTCTTGCAGCAAAAATCGTTAATAACAGCATCAACCGTGCTGGTCTCGAAACCAACATCCTCGGTGCTACCGACAACATCAACGTGCAGGGCGAAACCCAGCAGAAACTTGACGTGTTTGCTGAAGAAATGTTCACAAAGGCCCTTCAGGCTTCCGGAATCATCGCCGGTATAGCCTCCGAGGAAGAGGACGACATCATCATCTTCGACGACGACCTCTCAATCAACGGCAACTATGTCATCTGCATCGACCCGCTTGACGGCAGCTCGAACATCGACGTTAATGTTTCGGTTGGTACAATATTCTCTATTTATCACCGTATTTCACCGCAAGGCACTAAGGTAGTAAAGGAAGACTTCCTACAGCCTGGCAACAAGCAGGTGGCAGCAGGATATGTAATCTACGGTTCATCGACAATGCTCGTTTACACTACAGGTCTCGGAACTACAGGTTTCACCTACGAACCGTCAATCGGTGAATTCTGCATGTCAAACGAACTGATGGTAACCCCCGAAAGCGGTAAGATTTACTCGATAAACGAGGGCAACTACCTGAAATTCCCCGAAGGCATAAAAAGATACATCAAGTACGTACAGGAAATCGACAAACCAACCAGCCGTCCATATACTTCGCGTTACATCGGCTCGCTCGTTGCCGACTTCCACAGGAATTTGCTCAAGGGTGGCGTTTACATCTATCCGCGTACGGCATCGTCGCCAAACGGAAAAATCCGTCTTCTCTACGAATGCAACCCTATTGCTTTCTTGGCAGAACAGGCTGGCGGCAAGGCTACCGATGGCTACGGACACCGCATTCTCGACATTGTTCCAACTGAAATCCACCAGAGAACCCCATTCGTTGTCGGCTCGAAGAAAATGGTCGAAAAGGTTGAAGAATTCATGGCTGAATACGGCGACTAATTATGAATTTCATTCAAAAAATATTGGCAACTGTGGCATTTGTCTCAGTTGCCTTTTTTGCATCTGCTCAAGTTGAAGACCCGACCGTGCTTGCCGAAGAACTCGACCCCATAGTTGATGAAACCTCGGGACTGGCATTCATAAACGGTCGCCTCTGGACTCACAATGATTCGGACGGTGAACCAAAGATTTATTGCATCGATACCGTTAGCGGTCAAGTAATTGGCTCTAAGGTTATTGCAGGTGTAACAAACGAGGACTGGGAAGACTTGGCGAAGGACAGGACACATTTATATATAGGTAACTTCGGTTCGGCAAGCAACAACCTTCAAATTCTGCGCATCAAGATTGAAGACCTTGAAAATCCTGACTTGGACACGCTTGTGCCACGAATCATCAATTTTACCTACGGCAACAGCGACTACCCAGAATCAGACTTTTCGCAGACAAACACACGATTCGACTGCGAGGCTATGATTGCAAAGGACGACACCATTTTCCTGTTCTCCAAAAACTGGATTGACCACAAGACCTACCTTTACGCCATTCCAAACAAGGCCAACGACTTTCACACTATAACGCCAGTTGATACGCTGCAATTGGACTACTTGGTCTGCGGTGCCGACTACGACTACACCTCAAACACTGTTGCATTTGTAGGCTACACCTATGATGTGTCGGGCAGCATTCCCGATTCAAAGCCATCAATTACGCTGCTTAGGGATTTTGAAGGCAATAAATTTTTTACTGGTACAGTTGAAACAAAGGAATTTACCGCAATGACTGTCAGGTACAACCAGATGGAAGGGATTGCTTTCCGCGACTACGGCAGATTGTGGGTGACCAACGAAAAATATACCCGAAGGATAATAAATATAAAGTCAAGATTGCGTGAATTTAGGATAACAGAACCTCAGATAGTCAACGACCCCGATACCGAGCCAACATATCCCGAAGAGCCAGGTTCAACGGAAATAAAAGACGAAAACATTGATTTGCAAACCGTTTTTCCGAACCCTGCCCACGATTCGCTGACGGTACGATTTGACGAACCTTGCATAATAGAGATTATTGATTGTAATGGCATTGTAGTATATACCTCACAAAGCGAAACTATTGGGGACACTACTATAAATATCGCTTTTCTCCCGCAAGGTAATTATATTATTAGGTTGGTTGACAAGGACTTGAACAGAGAATACAAGTTTGTAAAACTTTAAGCCTTTTATGAAAATTATTAGTGTGTAGTATTAAAGAAAGAGTCATCTTCATTTTTGCTCCATCTAGCATGCAAATAATGGCGAAAAAAGTAAGAATTTATTTCTGGTTAATGCTGTAGTTTGTTTGAAATTAGTATGTTACGAGTTTGTTTTGCTATGGTTCTCATTTTTGGGAACACTTTTTAGAGATAGCATGTAATATTAGCCTGTACAATTCCACAATTTTTCCCGTCATTATACTCCACGCGTATTTGCTTTTTTCGTGTCTTACGCCATCTTCAAAGTCTGCACATCGCGAGTTTGCAAAGAAATCGTCCAAAGCATCGGCAATATCCAGTGCATTAGGTTCTACGACATATCCGCTTTTGCGGTCGATGACGATTTCGCCAAGTCCGCCGACATTGGTTACAAGCATTGGTTTCTCGAAATGGAAAGCAATCTGCGTAACTCCGCTCTGCGTTGCCGACTTGTATGTCTGTGCAATAATGTCGGCAGCCGAAAAGTATAGGTTTACCTTGTCGTCGGGAATAAACTCGTTGTGTATTATGATTTTATCTTCAATTCCTAAGTCGGAAATCTGTTTGCTGTAGATGTTTTCGTCCTGATAGAATTCGCCGGCAACAATCAACTTTATGTTTGAATCCTTTAGGCGAGAATCGGCGAATGCCTGCAATAGCAAATCAAGTCCTTTGTAGGCACGGACAAGTCCGAAAAACAAAACATATTTGCAATTCTGGTCAAGTCCAAGTTGTTGCAGTGCTTCGTTGCGGTCGAGACGGATGCCGTAGTGGTCGTAGATAGGGTGGGGGGAGAATGTCCGCGGTTTGCCCTCTTTGTCGAACTTGCCTATGTCGTCGGCTACCGACTTCGACAGGGCTATGAAACCGTCCATCGACTTAACAAAATATGGTGGAAGAATCTTGTCCAAGATATTCTGCTCGTGAGGTATCATGTTGTGAACCAACGCAATGCACTTTGTTTTGCCGTTGCGATGAACAATGCGTGCGATTTTTCCGAAACTTGGTGCCATGAACGACATCCAGTAGCAGAAAATCACTAGGTCGGCATTCTTGTCGCGGATTTCACGACCGACTTTCATCCAGTTGAACGGATTTGTGGAATTTATCCTGCGAACAATGTCAAGTTGCACCGGTTTTGGCGAATCGGTAAACTGTGTCTTGCCGGGGAAGAGAAACGACGGATATTGCAGCGTGAAAGTTACAATTTCTACATCGTGACCTTCGGAGACAAATTCCGATGCCAGACGTTCGCTAAAACTTGCCAGTCCGCCACGATAAGGGTGTGCGCTACCTACAATAATGATTTTCATTGTGCAATATCCTAGTAGTCATTCCGTAAAGCAGAACGAACCGACTAAGGAACGTGTCGTGTGAGTTCGCTTGTACGGAATCTCCTTCTGTAATCGTTTCCATGGGAGATTCCGCATAGTTGAACAATATTACGCTCCTCGTTCCGTATCGCGTTATTGTTCTAACTTGTGGAATGACGTTCTCTTTTTTATTCAATGGTTTAATAATATGTCAAAAATCTTCAGACTTATTTTATGCCTTCGCCGAACTTTACCTTGGCATCGTTGAGCATTTCGGTAAGTGTCTGCTCGTTTTCGCGCTTGCAAATCAACAGAGCACTATCGGTATCGACGACGATGAAGTCGTTGAGGTCGCGGATAATGGCAACTTTCTTGTCGCCCTGTACGTTCACATAGTTGCCATTCGAGTTGGCAAACAAGGTATTCTTGTAAAGGTCGGAATTGCCGTTTTCGTCGTGGTCGGCAATGGTATAGAGCGAATTCCACGTTCCAAGGTCAGACCAACCGAAGTTTGTCTGCATAACGTAAACGTTTGGTTCCTTTTCCATTACGCCGAAGTCGATTGAAATGCTTTTTGCTCCCGAATAAATTTCGGTTATGGTTTCTTTTTCGCGTGGCGTGTTGAAATTCTTGATTCCTTCTGAAAAGAGTGAGTACAATTCTTTGAGGTGACGCTTGATGGCATCGCGGATTGAAGTCTGCTTCCAAAGGAAAAGACCTGAGTTCCAAAGGAAGTCACCACTTTCGAGGAAGAATTTTGCAAGTTCAAGTTGTGGCTTTTCTGTGAAAGTCTTTACTGGTATAAACTTCTGGTTTTCGGCATTTTCCGACATTTGAATGTAACCGTATCCAGTTGCAGGACGGTTCGGTGTGATGCCGAGCGTGAGCAGAGCATTGCTTTCGGTAACGAATTCAAGCCCCTCGTTGATGTTGTCGAGGAAAAGTTCCTCGTTGAGAATCAGGTGGTCGGCAGGAGTAACAACGATTTTTGCATCTGGATTTTTCAGGCCGATCTTGCAGTTGGCGTACATGATGCAGGGTGCGGTGTTGCGACGCATCGGTTCTCCAAGAATATTCTCGGGCGGAACTTTTGGCAACTGTTCGCGCACTATGTTGATGTATTCCTCGTTGGTTACGACATATATGTTTTCGTCGGGTATAATCTTTGTGAAACGGTCGAATGTCTGCTGTATGAGTGTGCGTCCAACGCCAAGAATGTCAATGAATTGCTTTGGCATATTTGAACGGCTTACCGGCCAGAAGCGGCTTCCGATTCCGCCGGCCATTATCACGCAGTAGTATGATTTGTCCATTGTGTGCATAGTAATCTAGTTTTTTATTCTATGCAAAGAAACAATAAATATTTGGTATGGGCGAATGATGAGGAAAATTTTTTCGTAAGATTGCAAGTTTTGAATGTTCTATGATAGATAGAGGACTTTACTGAGTTAGTATTAACAGATTTGTTGCTCTACTACTAACCTGAAGTCGTCACTTCTCGCAATACCTATAATACATTTCGGCGGCTTCGCGCGACTTGCCCGTGGCTGCCCTGCGCCAGTAAAAACAAGCCTTCTCGTAGGATGCCTGATAGTAGCGGCACATTCCCATAAGGTAATTCAGACGGGCATCATCGGGTGTAATGTCGAGTGCCATAGAAAAATCGTATGCCGCCAAATCCCACATCTCGTAATCGTAGTAAATCTCGCCACGCATAACAAAATACTCTGGATTGGATGAATTTTGCTCTATAATCTGCGAAATCTCCACAAGCGCATCATCCTTATTTTCAGACGATAATGCCAGACGTGAATCCATAAACAAAGCCTTCTCGTTGTCGGGGAAACATTGCAAATAACGACCTGTATATCGACGTGCTTCCAAATATTTCTTCTGATTCAGGCATACATCTGCAAAATCAAGCAGATTTTCAGCATTGTAACTGTCAACTACAAGAAGCAACTTGCCAGTCTCGTAGGCTGATGCATAATTCCCCGATGCTTTTTCAATACTGAACCGCAAAGCGATAACTTCTACATCCTTTGAATTTATGTTTTCAAGATATTTTGTAGCCTGTACATACTTCTCCATACCATAATATGCCTTGGCATACAAATAGTTGCGTCTCCAAGACTTGGTATTTGCTCCGTCAAGAATTTCGATTGCATAATCATAATTTCCACACGAAATATTGTATTCCACATCGGCAAAAGTCTCGTCCGACTTGGAATAACGCGGCGTTTCCCAAAAATCTCGCCACTCCTGTGTGCGATTTATGTTCTCGAACTCCTTGCATCTGATTACCTGCGAATACGACTTTGCTGACTTACCTGCCAAATGCTTGCCTAAATATTCCACCGATTCTTCGGCAAAGCCCATTCCTGCATAAATTCTTGCCATACGGAACTGAGCCTCTGACGGATTTGTACTTTCCAACTTACGACAGACCTCCAGTGCCTGCGAATAATCTTCTGTTGCAATCAAGAGGTCTGCCAGACATTCAGCAAACACCACCACATCCTCGTGAATTCTCCATATTGCCATTGCCGAATCGGTTTCGCCGTGCAGGACAAAGTTCTGCGCACGGAAATAATCGCGTTGCAAGTCGTCAATCTGCGCATTACAGCAGACTGCAAACAAAAGCATAAGGGCAATATGTAAAATCCGTTTCTGCATCAGTCGTGATTTTGGTTAACTTCCTTCTCGCGGAAAACGTGTATAAAACCTTTCAGATGACGGGCTTCCAAACCAGTCAGCCTTTGTTCGTAAACCTCGCAAATATAGAAATATACGCCCGGCACGACATATTTGCCAGTCTTCTTGTTGCGTCCATCCCACATAATGTCGGGGTCGTTGGTTTCGAACATAACTTCGCCCCAACGGTCAAGGATTGTCATATCCACCTTCTCGACAAACTTATATTCTCCAATAGGATGATAATAGTCGTTGATGCCATCGCCATTAGGCGAGAAAACGTTGGGCAAATTGTAGTAGGAACATTCGTCAACACACGACACAACCGAATTCTCGCTGACATTTCCATACGGATCGGTCGCATTAATGTAGTAGCAGCCAGCCATTCCATCGGTCGGATAATGCTTATACTCAGACACATCTGCACCGAATGTCGAAAGAACTTGATATTCACCGTCCAAGAATGGCGTAAAATACAGGGTGTATGTTTCAACATCGTAGTTGCACGAATCTGGCACCGACCAGCGAACAAGGTTGTAGGCTGAATCACATACGGATGTCACTGAAATTTCTGGTTTACAAGGTGCTATCGTATCGACAGACAACTTGCACACCTGCTGCGACAAGTTTTCCAACGGCTCAGGATAACCATGAAGCGAGTAGAGTCCGTACGATTTCACATAGTAACAATATTCGTGACCTACAGTCGCATTGTTATCAATAATAGACTTTTCAGCCGTGGTTCCTATCAGTAAATAAGTATCGGAAACAGTATCGTACCTATAGTATTCGTATTGGTAATTCGTCCACGGCACATTGTTTCTAAGCCTTACCTTTACTGCCGACTCCTGCTGCACAAGGTCAACAAACACCGACGATGCAAAACTAGGAGAACCAATCAAGAAACGGTCGCCATCGGCATTGTTGTAAAATTCTATCTTATAAGTAAACGGATGGTCGATTGTATTGATATTCAAATCATTGTACTCTGTGTTATCAATGCCATCAATCACAGCAATCTGCTGGAAGTTTTCACCAAGAAATCCAGTCGAACGGTAAAGCACATACTGGAACGGACCAACAGCTCCATTAAGTTCCGACTCGTCTGGCTTAACCCACGCCACATAAATGCTTCCGGTTGCGCGGTCGGTAGCGGTAACGCTCACATTTGTCATCGTCGGAAGTCCCTTTGCCAGCGACGAACAAACCTCGTCGGAAGCATAACCTTCTGCCCCATCGGGAAATACGGCACAAACCATATAGCAGTACTCGTGTCCCTGTGCAATGTCGCGGTCGATATAAAGCGAAGTTTCACGACCTTGAACGTATGCAATTTTCTCGTAGCCAGTGGAAGCAGGAACACCAGTCTGACAGAAAGCGTGAACAAATCCCGACGGCTGAATCTTACGATAAATGTTGTAGCCGACAACATTCTCGCACATCGACTGCGACCACGACAAAGTTATGTCCTGCACCGACGGCAAAGCCTGCAGATTGTCAACGGCTGGGCCAACGATTGTTATGTAAACGCTTTTCAAATCGACAAGGTTGACAATAGGATTCTTGTCCTGTGCCTTGATATTCAGAATGTAAGGTTGTTTTCTAACCACATCGCAACTTGTAATCCACTCGAAAGTTCCCTTTGCATATCCTGCTTGCACAATAGTCTGCTCGAAATGAGCAGGAGCATTTTCGCTAGCCACAAATGGCGCACCGTATGCCGAAAGTATTATTGTGTCATTGTTTACGTCCCGTGCTTCAACATTGAATTTCAACCAAGTACCAGCCTCAATGCAGATGCTGTCGTGACCACCATAAACAGTGTCTAGAGCAATAAGGTCAATCTGCGGAATCGTGTTTCCGCTGTCGTAAACCTCAATCTGCATATCGCGGATAATCTCGCCAATCTTCACACCGTCGCGCCATTCCTCAATGAGCATAGCCACATTGTAAACACCAACCATAATCGGCGTATTCCAAATAAGGTCGCCAGTAATCTCGTCAACCTTGATGTAGTTTGAAGCGGCTGGATATGAATAATTCGTAATTGGCGCACCATTTTCCTCACGGCAAGGCGTAATCTTGTAGGAAAGACTATCGCCATCGGGGTCGTAGGCACCTGGATTGTGAACGAACAACTGTCCCACAGCAGCCTTATCCACAGGAGGTTGCGTAAGTATCGGAGTGCTGTTAAGCCCCAAAGTAGGCTCAATTATCATCGTGGTTGATATCGCGAAAAGCGTATTCACCGAATTGGGGATATTGGTGACATTGGCGTTTCGGTTTGGGTCTTCCACCGTAATGTTGAAAATGCCAGGACCGCCGTAAGTATGCCGCCCCACATATTTGTTGCGCTTGTAGTAGTCTGGGAGCATAATCTCCTCGCAACGCGGAAGCGTCGATGTCGTGTTGTCGCCCCAAGCGATGTCGAGTTCTGGACGGTCGGCAGTCCAGCCGGGACCTGTAGCCGTGTAGGTTATTACCGTCACCTCGAAGGTCAATGCCGAAATCTGCCTGTATGTTATTTCACCCGCCCTATTGTGCGTAGCAAAGGCGCGTGTATGAAATAGCAATGTCGCAACGAACACAGCCGCCACGACAAGCAGAAATCGGTAATAACCCCTGAACGACATATTTCCTAGTAGTTAAAACCACCAAGCTTCACGATGTCGGTACGTGGATTTACGCACATAACAGGAATTTTCTTGCTAAGTTCGATATTCCTCGGATGCTTGATGCTTGTGAAAGCCTTCTTGTAGTTTTCCGACATATACAGCACCAAGTCGGGCGAAATGCCACGCATGTAATCGTAGATATTGTCATAGAAATCTTCTTCAGGAACTCCTTCAATATCAAAATCAATTGCGTTGTCGGCAAAAATAGTAGTTGCAAATGCTAGATTGCTGTTTATGTCAGCTTGGCGACTTTCGTTGCTGGTCTTTGGATATACCACATAAACATGGCTTTCGAAAATAAGGTTCAAATACTTTGCCCAAATGAACTTAGCACGCGACTTCTTGTCTCCGTCAACGGGTATGCATATACGGTCGTACTCACCGAAAGCCAACGGACTCTGAACGAGAATGAACGGAACCTTTATGAACTTCTGGATCAGCTTCACCTGCTTCTCGATGGTCTTTATACCGTGAACTCCCATAACAGAAAGATAGGCATTAACCTCTATTCCGTAATCATAAATTTCGTCGAAAGCCGAACCTTTTCTGACAACGGTAGTAACCTTGTCATAACCAGTATCTTTCTTGAACTTTTCAGCCACTTTTTCAAGCTCTGCCTGCCACTCGTCTATCATCTTGTCGGAGTCGGCGACATAAAGGATATGAATAGGAAGCTTCTCGAACTTTGCCATTTCGTATGCGTGATTAAGAGCAAAATTTGCCTCGTTACTAAACTCGTAAGGCACTAAAACACATCTTTCCATAAAACTTTCTGTTTACAAAATAAATATATGATTCGGGACAAAGATAATGTTTTTTCAAATTGCATACACCTATAAAATAATAAAAAAATAATCCTGCAAGGCAAACCAAGCAGGATTATTTTTTTTTGCTAATGTTTTTATTATTCAGCAACTTCTGAGTTTTTAATCTTAACCCAGCCAACAATATTCAATATTAATGATACGATAGCGCCAATACCACCGATAACACCGAGGAAAGGAATTGCACCAACAACACCACAGCAAAGAGCTATGATAGCTGCGATGAACAGAAGCTTTGCTCCGTCCTTGCCAGGGAATGTTTCAGATTTTTTAAGCCTTGAGTAAGCGATAAGAGTGAAGATGTAAGCGATAACTGTAAGAACTAAGCAAGCGAGGCCGATTACTATAGTCAAAGTACCGATAACTGTTAAATCACCTGACAGCAAAACGAGGAAAATGCAAAGGCCTATCAGTGATGATATAAGGCTTAATAGTACTGCAGAACGCAATTTCTTAACTGCAGGAGCATCATTCTCGTGTACAGCATTAGCCAAACCACCAAGAGTAATGAAATAATAAATATTAGCAACAACCACTATAAGCGGAATAATAAGCACTGACAAAAGAGGCAAAAATGGCATTGATGCACCAGATGCTATTGCTGCGCCTAATTCCAAAGATGCTGTTGCTGCAATAAATGAAGTAAAAATAGAAGACAAAATACCAAGGATGGCAGTAATCAAAACAGCCATAAACACCTTGTTCACTGCATTTTTATATGCTAACTTATCCATAAAATTTTTCCTCGGTTATATCCCATCGAGCCATCGGTTTTTAATTATTAAACATTTAACGCAAAATTAACAATGTTTAAACATATCCACAACAAATATCTGCAAATTTATTAACAGGCTGTTAATAATTGTTAACAACTGCAAATCATCCTTGTCAATTCTACAAACTCCTCTGGCGATAGTTGTTCGGGACGCAAGTTCCAGAAACGATGCGACATATCGGTTTCGGACGTAAGCATCGACTTGAGAGAATTGCGCAAGGTCTTGCGTCGCTGGTTGAAGGCTGTCTTCACTACCATAAAAAGTTTTTTCTCGTCAACGCACTCGATTGCCAAACGGTAGCGCACAAACCTCACAACACCCGACTTAACTTTTGGCGGAGGATTGAAAACATGCTCGTGAACGGTAAACAGATATTCGCACCTATAATATAATTGCATCAGCACGCTCAAAATGCCATATACCTTGCTACCTTCCTTCGAAGCAATACGCTCGGCAACTTCCTTCTGTATCATGCAGACGATTTCCGAAACCTTTTCCCTATTTTCCAATGCCTTGAAAAAAATCTGGCTGGAGATGTTGTATGGGAAATTACCAATAATGCACATTTCTGAGTCGCAGAATGCACTCAAGTCCATCTTTAGAAAATCAGCTTCGAGCAAGTTGAACTTTGTTGTATCGAAATTTTTCTTCAAATATTCAACCGATTCAGTGTCGATTTCTGCCAAAATGAGATTGGAAAAATTTCGTTTAATCAACTCCTTTGTTAAAATTCCAGTTCCCGGTCCAATTTCAAGCACTGGAAAATTCGATTCATTTTGTAAAGCATCGCCAATACGAGCAGCAATGCTTGCATCGGTAAGGAAATGCTGTCCTAGATATTTTTTTGGTCTAACCATAATGCAAAAGTCGGAATAAAAAATGATATATTTGCAAAAATTTTCCAGTATGAACAAAAAACTGAAGACATCCATAAAAATAATACTGTTTGTCGGCTTCGGCATAGCCATATTCATGCTGGTTTACAAGGACTTCGACTTTGGAAATTTCTTCGACACAATGTCGGCGATAAAATGGGGCTGGCTGATTCCCGCCGCACTGATAAGCCTGCTTAGCCACATCAGTCGCGCACGCCGCTGGCAGCTTCTACTCGAAACCACAGGCGAAAAGCCAAGGTTCATAAACACATTTTTCGCCGTACTTAACGCCTACTTTGCCAACCTCGCGATTCCACGTCTGGGCGAAGTTACTCGCTGCGCACTAATATCGCGCTACGAAAAGCAGGATTTCTCAAAGGTGCTAGGCACGGTAGTCAGCGAAAGGCTTCTCGACCTTATTCTCGTGGCAATACTAACCGTAGTCGCATTCGCAACACAAGCCAACGTTTTTGGTGACTTTGTCGCACAGCACCCCGAAATAAAGGACAATCTAGCCAAGATTTTCTCGCCGACGACAATAATAATACTTGCCGTCGTTGGAATTGCCGGGCTGTGCCTGCTCATTGTCATTGCAAAGGGGAAACTCGACAGGTTCAAGTTCTGCCAGAAAATATCGAAGTTCATAAAAGACTTCTGGACTGGAATTCTCTGCCTGAAAAACGTAAATCACAAGGCTGGCGTTATTTTCCACTCCTTCCTTATCTGGACACTATACTTCCTGATGCTCTACTTCTGCTTCTTTGCCTTCGAAGAACTGAGCGGACTCAACGTACTTGCAGCGCTAATGCTCTTTGTCGCAGGAAGTTTCGGAATGATTGTTCCATCGCCAAACGGTATGGGTTCGTACCATTTCATGATAATACAGACCCTCATAATCTACGGCATTCCAAGTGAAACTGGCGCATCGTTCGCACTTGTGGCACACGGACTTCAGACCCTGCTCGTAATAGTGTTCGGACTTTTCGCCACCATACTCATACCCGTTGTAAACAAGGACAAATAATGGACGCAAAGACGGCAAGCCGATTAAAAATTACAATCAAGGTGGCGATAGTCGTTCTCGCCTACGCGTATGCGGGCTATAGGATTGCCACCGCCCCCGACATTGACCTGCTGCCGACTTACTTCTCGGAAATGGAACTTTCGCGAATCCTCGTCCTTGCATACATCCTACTTTTAATGCCTCTCAACTGGGCAATCGAAACTTTCAAGTGGCAACTTCTTGTCCGCAGCATCGAACCAGAAATCGGCTTTGGCAAATGCATAAAAGCAGTAATGTCGGGTGTAATCGTGGGCACAATTACACCAAACCGCGCTGGCGAATTTGCAGGCCGCATACTTTTCGTACAGAAGGAAAACCGAGCCAAAGCCTCGTACCTGACCATCTTCGGTGACACCGCACAATTCTGCGCAACGGTTATCTTCGGCATCATCGGACTGCTGATTATTGGAAACCACATCAGCGGAGCAATTCCTTACAACACTCTTATGATCATCAGTGCAATATGCGGAGTTGCCATCATCGTCATTTTCATCAAGTTCGACAGCATCGTAAATGCCTTAGGCAAAACCAAATTTGTAAAGAAAAGATTCGAGAAATATGTTCCTCAATGCGAAATCGGCATCAAAAGCAAACTTATAACATTGGTTCTTAGTCTTGCAAGATATGCAGTTTTCTGCCTGCAATTTTACTTGTCGCTCAGATTTTTCGGAATTGACATTCCGGTGCAAAGCGCATTTGCGGCAATCTTTGCTACCTACATCTGCACTTATCTAATTCCGAGCATTGCAGCAGCCGAACTAGGAATCAGAGTATCGTTTGCAATACTTTTCATCGGAATTTTCACCACGCAGGAAACCGCCATTGCACTTGCATCGCTTCTTCTATACCTCGTAAATGTCGGAATACCAATAGCCATAGGTGGAATATTCCTGCTCAAAGAAAAAAAATAATTTTTTCCTTGTCAATTAAACAAAAAGCAGTACCTTTGCAGTCGAAAATTTTGGCCCATTAGCTCAATTGGATTAGAGCATCTGACTACGGATCAGAAGGTTGAGGATTCGAATTCTTCATGGGTCACCGAAAAGGCGAACAGAAATGTTCGCTTTTTTTGTTTTTAGATAGCTTCCTTTTTGAAAATTGTAGTACCAATGAAAAAAAGTCAATGTAAATTCATATAAAAGTGGTAACTTTGCACCTTTAATTAAATAAAGAAAAATAGACTATGGGTATAATTAGTTTTTTGTCTAAGATGTTCGGTACCAAGTCGGAACGTGACTTGAAGTCACTGACACCAATACTTAACGAAATACTTGCTCTTGAGGATGAATTTCTCGCATTATCGAACGATGAGTTGAGAAACCGCACTCAGGAACTTCGCAAAGGTATTCACGAACACATCAAGGACGAGGAAAACCTGATTGCAGGACTGAAAGAAAAAGCACAAGGACTTGATATTTGGGAACGCGAAGAGGTGTTCAACGAGATTGACAAGATAGAAGAAAAAATCGACAAGAAAATCGAGGAACACTTGCTCACAATTCTCCCGCAGGCGTTTGCAATACTGAAGGAAACTGCACGTCGTTTCAAGGAAAATGCAGAAGTTGTGGTGACGGCTTCCGATTTTGATAGGGAACTTGCTGCATCGAACGACTTTGTGACCATCGACCGCGATATGGCTATCTGGAAAAATTCGTGGGTTGCCGGCGGTAACACTGTTACCTGGGATATGGTTCACTACAACGTTCAGCTCATCGGCGGTATAGTTTTGCATCAAGGCAAAATCGCCGAAATGGCAACAGGTGAAGGTAAAACACTCGTGGCAACATTGCCGGTATTCCTTAATGCACTGACGGGTAGGGGCGTACATGTTGTAACCGTAAACGACTACCTTGCAAAACGTGACTCCGAGTGGATGGGCCCTCTGTATATGTTCCACGGACTTTCGGTAGATTGCATCGACAAGCACGAGCCTAACAGCGATGCACGTCGCAAGGCTTACGCTTCGGATATTACTTTCGGTACTAACAACGAGTTTGGTTTCGACTATCTGCGCGACAATATGGCACTTTCGCCGTCTGATCTGGTTCAGCGCAAGCACAATTATGCAATCGTTGATGAGGTCGACTCGGTTCTTATCGACGATGCCCGTACTCCGTTGATAATTTCTGGTCCTACGCCTAAGGGCGACGACCAACTTTTCGACGACCTAAAGCCTCAGGTTCAGCAACTTGTTGCTGCACAGAAGGAGTTGTTCAACAAAATTTTCAACGAAGCAAAGAGACTTATAGCCGATGCTAGCTTGAAAGATGGAGCCGATGCTAACTTAAAAGATGGCGGTTTTAAACTTTTGCAAGCATACAAGGCATTGCCTAAGAACAAGGCTCTCATCAAGTTCCTGTCGGAACAGGGTATGAAGACCTTGCTGCAGAAGACCGAAAACTTCTACATGCAGGACAACAACAAGATGATGCACCTTGCAACCGACGACTTGTATTTCGTTATCGAGGAAAAACTCAATTCTGTGGATTTGACTGACAAAGGTTTCGACTTGCTTGCAAATTCTACATCGGATCCTAATTTCTTCGTTATGCCCGACATCGGCGTTGCCCTTGCCGACCTTGAGAAGGAAAATCTTCCTACATCCGAGAAATTGCAGAAGAAGGACGACATCATCCGCGACTACTCAATCAAGTCGGAACGTATTCATACTATAAACCAGTTGCTTAAGGCTTACACAATGTTCGAAAAGGACGTTGACTATGTCATTATCGACAACAAGGTAAAGATTGTGGATGAGCAGACCGGTCGTATCATGGAAGGTCGCCGTTGGTCTGATGGTTTGCATCAGGCTGTTGAATCGAAAGAAAATGTAGTGGTCGAGGCTGCAACCCAGACCTACGCAACAATCACCTTGCAGAACTATTTCAGAATGTACCACAAGCTTTCGGGTATGACCGGTACTGCAGAGACAGAGGCGGGTGAATTCTGGGACATCTACAAGTTGGATGTTGTTACTATTCCGACCAATAAGCCAGTTATCCGCAACGACTACGAAGACCTTATTTATAAGACAACAAAGGAAAAATATGCAGCTGTAATCGACGAGATTGAGCGTTTGGTTAAGATTGGTCGTCCAGTGCTTGTTGGTACGACTTCGGTCGAAGTTTCCGAATTGCTTAGCAAAATTCTTACCCGCAAGGGAATAAAGCATAATGTGTTGAACGCTAAGTTGCACAAGCGCGAGGCCGACATTGTTGCCGAGGCTGGTCAGTCAAGTACGGTAACTATTGCTACCAATATGGCAGGTCGTGGTACCGATATTAAGTTGTCGCCCGAAGTGCGTGCGGCAGGCGGTTTGGCAATCATAGGTACGGAACGCCACGAGTCGCGTCGTGTCGACCGACAGTTGCGTGGTCGTGCTGGACGTCAGGGAGACCCGGGTTCTTCGCAGTTCTTCGTATCGCTCGAGGATAACCTTATGCGTCTGTTCGGCTCCGATAGGATTGCTTCTATTATGGATAGAATGGGACATCAGGAAGGCGAAGCTATTCAGCACAAAATGATTTCAAAGTCAATTGAACGCGCTCAGAAGAAGGTCGAGGAAAACAACTTCGGTATTCGTAAGCACTTGCTTGAGTACGATGATGTTATGAACGCACAGCGTACCGTAATCTACAAGAAGCGCCGCAATGCACTCGATGGCGAACGTCTTGGTGCCGACATTGCCAATATGATGAACGATGTGTGTGTGTCGCTGGTTGACGAATGCTATGGAAGTTATACATACGACGAGTTCAAGTTTGAAGTTTTCAAGACTTTGGCTATCGACATCGACCTTGAGGAGTCGAAGTACGATGAAATGTCGCGCAACGAACTTGTTGACTATCTGTATGAAAATCTTCGCGAAACCCACAAGCGCAAAGCTCAGCAGATTGCCGAGCAGGCATATCCGACAATCAAGTATGTCTTTGAGAACAAGGGCAATATGTACAAGAACATTATCGTTCCGATTACCGATGGCGTGAAGACTTATAATGTGGTTGTGAACCTGGAAAAGGCATACCAGACCAAGGGCGAGGAAATCGTTCACGCTTACGACAAGACCGCGGTTCTTCGCAACATCGATGAGTCGTGGAAGGAGCATCTGCGCGAAATGGACGATTTGCGTCAGTCGGTTCGTGCCGCTTCGTACGAGCAGAAAGACCCGTTGCTGATTTACAAACTCGAATCTTACAACATTTTCAAGGAAATGCTCGACAAGACCAACCGTTCCATCATTTCGATATTGATGAAGGCATACATCCCGATGTCGAATCCCGACGAGGTTAAGGAAGCCCGTCAGCCGCGTCAGAAGTTGGATACCAGCCGTATGCGTACAGGTCGTGAGGAAATCGGAAGCAACCGTCCGCAGTATAACGACCCAAGTGCAGGCAAGCCAAAGAACGAGCCTGTTCGCGTGGAGAAGAAGGTTGGCAGAAACGACCCGTGTCCGTGCGGTAGCGGCAAGAAGTTCAAGAATTGCCACGGTGCAATGATGGGAGAGAATGAATAATAAAATTGAAAATTAGCATTGTATAATTGACAATTTGTAGGGACGTTGCGAGCAACGTCCCTACTATTTTAAACCATCATAGCGGTGCAATGAGTTGTGCCGCTTTTTTTCAAAAAAATGCAAAATAGATTGTCTTCTTGTCAAAAAGAATTATATTTGTGGTCTGATATATATTAAGTTCTGTTTATTAATAAGGAGTGTATATGAAAAAAATATTGCTGTTAGGATTTTTTGCAATTTTGTCTGTGATGGCAGTGTCGCAGGAATATAGGGCGCGTTTTATTGGAAAACTCAATGGAAATCAATATCAGCGTCTGGACAGTGTAAAGGTTACAAACAATACTCGTGGTTGGACAGAAATGGTGTATTATCCTGATACTTTATATTATTTAAATGTTACTGTAAATGTTTCCGACAATGGAATGCAGACATTTGGATTTGAACAGAATGTACCAAATCCATTTAACTGCTATACTTCGGTAGAACTTGCCATTCCGCAGGATGAAAATGTAAAGTTGCAGTTGTTTGATGCCATAGGAAAGCAATGTGCAGAATTGAATGTCGCTCTGAATGCAGGTTCCCACAGGTTTGAAATTACAGCATCGAAACCGCAGACGTATATCTTGAAGGCAGTTGTTGGAGTTAAAACTTATTCGGTGCGTATGGTAAATGTTGGCAGTTGTGGCGGTGACGGCATAAAGTATGGTGGCTCATCTGATATTATTTCAAAACTTTATTCAAGGAATGAATTTGGCGTCAACGACAATATGGAATTTGTCGGTTATGCAACCATTGACGACGAGGTGGAGGAAAGCAGACCGTTTCCCATTGCATTGCATTTGAGCCTTGACATTATATTGCAGTTTACACATTATTCCAGGCCGAGTGTTGAAACGTTAGCTGCATCAGGGATACAAGTACACGGTGCAAATTTAAATGGCAATATAATATCTGATGGCGATTCTCCTATAATAGAGTGCGGTTTTGCCTATGGTACGGATTCCGTAGACTTGTCGTCAAATGTTATTGCTAGTTCAACAACAGGAAATTTTTCAGTTTATGTTTCTAGTTTGTGTGAAGCAACTACATATTATTATAAGGCATACGCAACAAATGCTGTCGGAACATCATACGGAGAAACTAAGATGTTTACTACGCGAACACAACCTATTCCAGAAGTAGAGACATATAGGTTTCCTGATGTGAGAGTTAATTGCGCGATAGTTAGAGGATATATTTATGGTGGTGCGTATGTAATATCTCGAGGTTTTTTGTATGGAACAGCTGCTGATGACCTTTCTTTTAGTGTTGAAAGTGGTTCTGGTATAGGTGATTTTTCGGCAATGCTTCCAAATCTAAATGCTGGTACTACATATTATTACCGAGCATTTGCAACGAGTTCTTCAGGTACTGGTTATGGTGGTATTTTGTCTTTTACAACGGAACAACAGTCTGGAGTCGTCAATGGTCAGGAATGGGTCGACCTTGGTTTGCCAAGCGGAACTCTTTGGGCAAGTTGCAATGTAGGAGCCAATTCACCCGAGGATTATGGTAATTATTATGCGTGGGCTGAAATTTCTACTAAAAGCAATTATTCGTGGGGTACATACGAGTATTGTAATGGCTCTTCATATTCGCTTACAAAATACTGTGGAAGGCAAAATTATGGCAATAATGGTTATACTGATACGCTTACACAAATTGAACTGTGGGATGATGTTGCAACAAATGTTTGGGGTGGAGGCTGGAGGATGCCTACAAGTTCTGAATTAAACGAGTTGTACAATAATTGTACTGCGACATGGACCACGCAGAATGGTGTGGATGGAATGCTATTTTCTGCAACGAATGGAAATAGTATTTTTTTCCCAGCATCAGGACGGGCAGTTAATAGCCAAACGACTTTAGAAAATGGTTACTATTGGTCTAGGTCGCTTTGTAGAACATCCCCATCATCTTCATATTCATTATTTTTCAATAGTGATGGATATGTAGTCGCCGATACAGTTATGGCGCGTTGCGAAGGTTTTGTTGTTCGCCCTGTAAGGCGTACAATAAGCTTGGTGGCAACTGTTGTTACAGGAGATGTTGAGTCTATAACATCTGGCAGTGCAATATTTAATGGTAGGAATTATGATCCTCAAATTGTTGAAACTACTTTTGGCTTTTTATATGGTACTGATGCCGATAATCTTACAGGAAATGTTTTGTCGGATGGAACATATGCTGACGGAGGATTTTTGATAGCAGCAGCAACCGACCTTATGCCTTCAACGACTTATTATTATAGAGCCTATGCAACCAATGTTTATGCTTCTTCATATGGGGAAATCAAGTCGTTTGTAACTAATGCGGCTTCATCGGTATCTTATAGTCCTGCATCAGGTTTTGCAAATGGTCACGGATATGTTGACCTAGGTTTGCCAAGCGGTACGTTGTGGGCTACTTGTAATGTCGGTGCAAGCAATCCTGATGAACACGGCAGTTCGTTTGCTTGGGGAGAGACTAATACTAAACCTCGTTATGCTTGGTCAACATATAGGTATTGCAATGGTACGGAATCTAGCCTTACAAAGTATTGTAACAATTCTAATTATGGAAATAACGGCTATACTGATAATTTGACAATATTGCAACCATTAGATGATGCTGCTACTGCTAATTGGGGGACAAATTGGAGAACACCTACTGAAAATGAGTTTACCGAATTGCGAAATAATTGTACATCAGTATGGGTAACAATAAATGGTGTAAATGGAAGGTTGTTCACAGGACCTAATGGGAATAAAATTTTTCTCCCTGCGGATGGGTGTTTCTGGGGTTTTGATTCTTCTAGTAATACTCATTATAATAATGTTCATTCTGATATTAACATAGTAGCTTTATACTGGACAAATACTCTGTATAATGGTAATGCAAATTCGGCACATCATTTCGCTTTTGATGCTTCTGAATTTAGAATTTGCGACCACCCGCGTTGCGATGGTTTCTCGGTTCGTCCTGTATGTACAAATCCCAACAAATAGCGTTCTATCTATTTCGGATTAAAAACCGTATGCGTACAGGTCGTGAGGAAATCGGAAGCAATCGTCCGCAGTACAACGACCCGAGCGCAGGCAAGCCCAAGAACGAACCAGTTCGCGTGGAGAAGAGGGTCGGTAGAAACGATCCGTGTCCATGCGGTAGCGGCAAGAAGTTCAAGAATTGCCACGGCGCAATGATGGGTGGGGAATAATTGCACTATCCGCAAAAAGTGTCCTCTGGGTTTGCTAAAGGAACCGTAGAGGTGGTAATTGAAATTAATAAATGGAATGTAGCGTGATTGTTTGCATTCCATTTTTTTGTATGCTATATGTTAAGATACTTATAAAATTATAAAAGGCTATTATTCTTGTTGAAAACTTGTTGATAATTAAATTTAATTCAGTAGTTTTGCAGTTTATTAAATGCTATAATGGCGAAATTGTAACTTGTTGAGAGAGTTTGTAAAAATAGTTCTTGTCTTGGCGTTTTTGCTTTCGCTCTGTGTCGGGAATTTGTCGGCGCAGTATGCTAAACTTGTCGATTCTAAGAAGTATTCCAAGACGGAAATGTCGCTATTTAATGCCAGTGTAGGCTACTTTGAATCTGGCGACTACACAAATGCCTATATGGGATTTTCGCAGTTGCATAGTTGGTATGCATCGGATCCTGTATTTTGCTATTACTGTGGAGCGTCTATGGTTATGCTCCGAAACGAGTACGACAAGGCTATAAAATATCTTACGCTTGCTTACGACAATAAGCTATATGATGCCGATTACTACTTGGGACTTGCGTATCATCGCAAGTATTTGTTTTCCAAGTCAATTACTTTTTATTCGCGCTACAGGGACTATCTTGTGCAGGCAACCAAGGGCAAGTCTCCAAGGATTGCCGAGGTGGAGACGCTGATGGAAAAAGCCAACAAGGCTAGGGCGTTGGGGCAGGAGTCGTATGTGCTGAAGGTAATCTCAAACAATAAGGTAAAGCGAAGCAACTTCCATTTTTCGTATGGACGCAAGATTCTTGACGGCAATATAGTGGTTAAGCCAGATTTCTTCCGCCAGCGAAACGACAAGAACAACAAGGATATTGACCTCGTGTATGTGCTTGATACAATTGCTTTTGTAAGTTCGTATGGCAGCGATATGAAGACAGGTCTCGACTTGTATGTTTCCCGTAAGACCGATGAAGGCTGGTCTCCGTTAGTTCTTTTGCCTGGCAATATTAATACCGATTCCGATGAGGCTTTTCCGTTCCTTGCCTCCGATAGAACTTTGTATTTCGCATCCAAGGGTCATAATAGCATTGGCGGATACGATATTTTCAAGTCGGTGTACGATTCTGTGTCGGGACATTGGGGAGAACCCGAAAATCTTGGTTTTCCAATAAATACGCCTTACGATGACTTTATGTACGCAATAGAGTCTAATGGCAATTCGGCATTTTTTGCTTCCGACAGAACATCAAAGGACGGTCAAGTAATGGTGTGCCGTTATATTGTAGAGGAAACTCCCGAAAAGTTACATATTGAAACTGAGGAGCATCTTGCTGAGCAGGCCGAATTGCCTATAACTCCTGGTGCCGAAGCCGAATACAACCGCATTGTGCAGGAACAGAAGGACAAGGCAAACCAAGCGAAGGATAGTACTGTTGAAAATAAGGAAGTTAAGCACGAGTTAGATACTACAGACCTATTTGCATCAACAAAGTCAATGCTGGAGGAAAAGGTGTCGGCTATTTCAGATTATCAGGATTATTCAAGGAAGTTGAATGCATACGCCCGTATAACATCCAACAAGATTAGGGCAATTCGTAATGGAGAATCAGATGCGAATATGTCGTCTTCGGATATCACAAAGATGGCGAACTCAGTGGTAACATACTACGATTTGTCGCAAAAATTCAATTCCGTTTATTCAACAGCCAAACCTACTTTGGATTATTGTACTAAGGAAATGTCGTTTCTCGACAAACTTGAAACAGGTAGCGGAGAATATCAGTTCAAACTGCAGAATTTAAATATCTCGGTAGAAAAGGTCAATGCAAAGTCGCCTTTGGAAGCTCTTATTGAAGAAAAAAAGAATGAGAAGAAGCAGACTGATGATGCTTTGAAGAAGTTAAGCCGAAATATGGTAAAGATACAGAGGAATCTAAGCGATATTAATAAGGGCCTTGAGGCTAAGATGCTGGCCATACAGAATGAAACTGACCCTGTGTTGCGTGAAAAATATATAAATGAGCATAAGGCATTGGAAAACTCGAAGATAGATATCATCAGCAGTAAGAAGAATATGGATATTGAGGCTAAGCGTCTGAATGCTATGATGGCGCGAGCCGACGAGACTATAAGGATGCTTGAAGGTATAGAGGATGTTCTTGCCAACCTCGACTTGAGTGAACTTGATGAGACTGAGGATATTGGAGCAAACGATATATTGGCGTTGCAGAATTTTATCAGCGACGAGGATAATAAGGAAATAGAAGAATATGAAAAGGAGGTGGAAAATGACGAGAGTTTGTATTCTGAAAAGATTGATTACGAGGCAATTGCTGCTAATAATTCATCTGCTTTGACTGATATTGTCAATGAAGTCGCTGAATATAAGGGCGATATGTCAAAGTCAACGTCTGCTGTCGTTGGTATGATTGTTCAAAGTGATTCTTTGTATAGCCAGAAGTCAAGGTTTGAGGCACAATTTGATGCTGCTGAGTCGGATGAAGAGAAGAAGGAATTGCTTGGAAAGATAAATGCAACTCAGAAGCAGATTGATGAAAGGGGAAAGGCGATTGAGTCAGGTTTGGTTTACGAGCCTAATTCTTCGGTTTTCAAGGCAATTGACAATTTCAACAGCATTAAGCAGGAAAAGGTAAATTCATCAGATTGGCCGGAATTGGTTTCGTCCACCCAGAATTTGATTGAAAAGTCGCGTAAGTTGGAATCGCAGATTTCTGAAAGTAAGTCTGAGACAAATGCTGGCGTCGATAAGGCTAAATTGCTTGAAAAAATCAAGTCTGATATTGACAATCAGATAGTTGATAATGTGGAGGAGATGCAAGGCATTGTCGTGGCTCAACAGTCTGGTAAGAAGGATATTGCGGCGATGAATGCTGAGATTGCTAGGATAAGGTCAGCGGCAAAGGATAAAAATGCAGAAACGGAGGTCAAGAAGGATTTAAATTCTGCATCTAAGAGAGTTGTAGAATCTAAGCAAGGTGGTTCTGGTTCGGTAGAATCTCTTAATGTTGCAGAAAGTATTCTTGTTGGTGCTGTTGAAAAGCGCATAGTAATTCTTAACGAGGAATATGAGGCAGAAAGTAAGGTTTATGATGTGCTGGCAGGGAAGTATGTAAAGAGTAAATCAACAGAAAGCAAAAAGCAACAAGCCGACGTAATATATTATTCTGCATTGGAAGACAGGCAGCAGGCCGAGTCTGTGACCGACGAAGTTGAGAAGATGAAATATTTGTCTGAGGCTAACAAGAAGATGAAATCGGCAAATTCAGCGCTTTTGCAGGTTGTTTCTTCTGTTTCAAAGCCAGAAATGCAACAGGATGATGTGCTCACTCAGGATATTTTGTCTCTGTATGATGACATAAAGGGACAAAAAGGTGTATCATCGTCCGCTGAACCTGTCGAAGCAAACGTGTCCGAAACGTCCTCAGGTCAAAATGTCCCAGAGTCTGCTATCGCAGTGTCGTCTGTCGAATCCTCCCATCCTCTAAACGACCCCTCTTCGCCCGCTGAGCTTGTCGAAGCGAATGTACCCGAAACAACCTCCGGTCAAAATGTCGTTGTGTCATCTGTCGATAAATCCTCCGCATCCGAAATGTCTGGCAATGCCCAACTTCAGACTTCCGTCACCCTCCAGACCACCCTTGCCACCCGCATCACCACCAATACTACCGAAATCAGCGACATAGAAACGAACCTTGCCACTGCCAGCCGCACCGACAGGAAGCGTCTCCAGACCGAACTTGGCGAAGTCACCAACGAGCGTAACGGTAATGTCCGTTCTCTTGGCGAGGAGAAGCAGCGTTTCTATTCCGAACTTGACAAGGCTGTTAACGAAGAAATATCCAAGTCTGCGGTTTCAGCCGAGTACGCAAACCGCTACGCCGACTACCGTCAGTCGCTTTACAGCCTTACCACTGCCGAACAGTCAGACGAAAACATCTCCGAAAAACTTACCGAAGCCGAAAAGTCCGAGTATGCTCTCCTGCAGACCATCATACCGAATGTTAATTCAGAAACAGCGTCAGTCCTATCGCCAATATACAATAGCCTTGCTGCCAAGTATGGCACTTCCTCGCCCGCTGAGCTTGTCGAAGCTAACGTCTCCCAAACCACTTCTGGTCAAAATGTCGTTGTGTCATCTGTCGATAATTCAAGTGCATCCGAAGTGTCTGGCAATGCCCAACTTCATTCCTCCGTCTCCCTCCAGACCACCCTTGCCAACCGTATAGCCACCAATACAACCGAAATCAGCGACATAGAAACTAACCTCGCCACCGCTAGTCGCACCGACAGGAAGCGTCTCCAGACTGAACTTGGCGAAGTCACCACCGAGCGCAACGGCAATGTACGCTCTCTAGGCGAGGAGAAGCAGCGTTTCTATTCCGAACTTGACAAGGCAGTTAACGAAGAAATATCCAAGTCTGCAGTTTCAGCCGAGTACGCAAACCGCTACGCCGACTACCGTCAGTCGCTTTACAGCCTTACCACTGCCGAACAGTCAGACGAAAACATCTCCGAAAAACTTACCGAAGCCGAAAAGTCCGAGTATGCTC
>Ga0310696_10000217_pt1 | contig 96726 bp, 73 predicted proteins | sample AusTroGonzalo_MG_4_FD_203885 | JGI IMG/M metagenome (GOLD analysis project Ga0310696, IMG submission 203885) | Bovine rumen microbial communities from tropical cattle in Woodstock, Queensland, Australia - Gonzalo_02 (v2) (version 2) | ecosystem: Host-associated > Mammals > Digestive system >...
CCCTGCATATCAGTGTTGGCTGAGCAGTGCATTGAAGCGATACCCTGCAGAGGCAGATAGTAGTTCTGCATTGAGAACATACCCTTCTTCATCTCACCACCGTACCAGGTGTTGATGATAACCTGCTGGCGTGATTTTGTGTTGAAGGCAACGCATGTATCTGAGTTCAGACCCAGCTCCTTGTAGTTCTCAACCTTAGCCTTGCTGGCGTTGAAGATAACAAAGTTGGGCTGGAACTTCTCAAGCTCATCAGCTGTGGGCTGGATGAACATGTTCTTAATGAAGTGAGCCTGCCATGCAACCTCAACGATGAAGCGAACGGCAAGACGGGTAGCCTCGTTTGCACCGCAGAAAGCGTCAACTACATAAAGCTCCTTGTTTGAAAGCTCCTTAATGGCAATCTCCTTAACCTTTGCCCAAACCTCCTCAGACATTGGGTGGTTATCGTTCTTGTACTCATCAGATGTCCACCATACATTGTTGTGACTCTCGTCGTTGTCAACGATGTACTTGTCCTTAGGAGAACGACCGGTAAATACGCCAGTCATTACGTTAACTGCACCGAGTTCTGTCTCCTGACCTTTGTCATAACCAGTCAGGCCAGCCTTGGTCTCCTCCTTGAAGAGGAACTCATACGAAGGATTGTGTGCAATCACGGTTGAACCGTTGATTCCGTACACGCTTAAATCGATTTTTGCCATTGTTTTATGTGTTTGATTGTTACTAAACTCTGCAAATTTATAGCCGGTTTATAAGGGCTTCTGAAAGCACCCTTGTAAACCGGCTACAAAAGTAACTCCTTTTTGAGGGATAGAGAAATCCGAAAAGCCTTTTTACTTTATCAAAAGTATTATTTAATATTTGATAACAAAACTACTTATTTCCACTTGTAGTTGTTTCGCCACAGGCCGGGCAGGAAGTGGTAGTAGAGGAGGTGGCGCCAGGTTACCAGGTCGTGGGCTCCGGGAGCGTCATCATCGTATTCATGCTCAACGCCAAGCTCGGTAAGCTGGTTGTGCAGGGTGGTATGACGGCCCATCATGCCTGTCTCATACTGGCCGCCGCCTACAAAGAGGTAGTCAATCTTCTTGTTGACATCGGGTTCCTTGATGGCGGGTGTCTCGTCAAGACCTATGGCTGCGCTCAGCAGACCGGCCGATCCGAATACGTCCAGATTCCTGAATGCTACATACTGGGTCATACGGCCGCCCATTGAAAGACCGCTAAGTGCGCGGGCATGCTTGTCCTTGATGCAGCTGTAGTGTGACTCGACGAACGGGATGATGTTGTCAATCAGGTCTCTCTCAATCATAGGGAATGCCAGCTCGGTGTGCTGCGGATGACTGCGGGTTACCATCTGGTCGTTGGGGAATACAACGATCATCTCACGTGCCTTACCCTCGGCAATAACATTGTCCAGGATCCAGTTGGCCCGTCCGTGCATGATCCAGGTCTCGGTTAGGTCGCCCGATCCGCCCATAAGATAGAGTACGGGGTACTTTTTCTTGGGATCGTAGTTGGCCGGGGTATACACAATCAGGTCACGCAAGCCATTTGTTACGTTTGAGTAGTAGTAATGGGTTGTCCATGAACCGTGAGGTACATCGGGCTTGGGATCATACCATGCGGGCTCGTCGCCGTGAACAAAGAGCATACTGAACGACGGCATGGCTGCATGTCCGGTGAACTGGTTGTTGGCATCGATATTCTGAACTCCGTCAATGATGATGTAATAGAGATAAATCTCAGGAGCCAGAGGGCCGATGGTCAGTTCCCATACACCGCGTTCACCCTTGGTAAAGTTGGGGCGCTGGCGGTTGTTGCCTACAAACATTGAACCGGTAAGCTGCACTGTCTGGGCATTTGGAGCCATCACACGGAATGTAACGGTGTGGTCATCATGAACCTCGGGTGAGAGAACCCTTGCGTTATAGGGAAGTATGCCCTCAGGCTCGGTGCGCTGAGGGTCATACTGTATGTTTACTCTTGACTGCTGTGCCATCAGGGGCAGAGCGGCCAACAACAATGTTGAAAGGAACAGTGAACGTTTCATTACTTGAACAGCTCTTTAACGGTGAGTTCCAGGTAGTCGCGGCAGTTCATCCAGGTGTGGCCGCCCTCCGGGTTGTAGAAGGTGTGCTTGAGGCCTCCGTCGGTCAGATACTTGTCAAGACCTTGGGATGCTGTGATAAGTCCGTCCTCCTTTCCTGTGCCGATGAACATGAATTTGAGCTCCTTCTTGAGTTTCTTGATGGGTTGGTATGTGCCGTTGTTGAAGTTGGTCTCATACTCCTTGGCGTCCTGCATACCGATAGCGGGTGCAAAGGCTGCCACGTAGTGGAACTTGTCAGGGTTACCGAATCCTGCAGCCAATGTCTGACGGCCTCCCAGTGAGAATCCTGCGATTGCGCGGTTATCGGCATTGTTTATAACGTTGTAATTCGACTCGATGAAAGGTATTACCTCCTCGATGAACTCCTTGGTTGTGAGCTTGGTGTCCATGGGATCATAAGCTTCGGCCTTGCCCTGGGCAATCATCTCGGGATAGGGGTTTGCATAAGGCATTACAACAATCATGCGCTTGGCTTCGCCCTTAGCTATCATATTGTCCAGAATGTTGTTCATCTGGCCTACCTTGAACCATGTCTCGTAGGTATCGGTCATACCGTGTATCAGATAGAGAACGGGAAGTTTTTCGGTGCCCTTGGGATCATATCCTGCGGGAGTATAAACACACATGGGACGCTCTACGCCGCATGCCTTTGAGAAATAGTAGCGGTATGATACCTTGCCGTGGGGTACATCCTGAATATCCTGTACGCTGGGTTCGGCACCGCGTACGTCAACAAGGCTGTTCTTGAAGTTCTCATTGGGGAACAGGTGCATGTTGTTGGGATCGGCAATCTGTGTGCCGTCAATGATGAATGAGTACGGGTAGATATCCGGTGCGGGAGGAGTCACGGTAATGCTCCATACTCCACGGTCATCCTTCTCCATGGGTTTGCGGCCGCACATCTGGCAGTCAAGTTCTACCTTCTGTGCATCGGCGGCCTGGCAACGGAATGTTACTGTACCGTCAGCGTTGTACTCGGGTGACTTTACGCCTGCGGGGAACAGACTTGTCATGAGTGATCCTGTAAGACGTGAGGGCTCTGCGCCGCCCAGCTTCTCCAAACGTACCTTTTCGGCCTCCTCAAGGCTCATGCTCTCAGCAACAGCCTTGTCAATGATTGCCTGATCCTGGAAGAGCAGGGGGAATGACTTCTCGAGCCAGTAACGGGCGTTCATCCAGGTGTGGCCGTATTTGTCGTGAGTAAATACCTTTACGTTCTTGATGTTATGACGGTCAAGCATCTGCATCAGGTCTTTTGAGTTTCCATAGAGGAAGTCATCGGTACCGATACCCAACCAGAACAGATGTACCTTCTTGTTGAAGGCCTCTGAATCCTCGAACTGGCTGTCGCGAACCTGAGTGAAAGAGCTGTATGAGCACAGGTATGAGAACTTGTCAAGGTTTGCAAGTCCGATGGCCATACCCTGGTTACCGCCACGAGAGAAGCCGCCGATACCGCGATGATCGGCATCGTTGATGGTGCGGTAGTTGCTCTCTACAAAAGGCATCAGGACATCGGTGAAATCGGCGTTGAAGTTGTAGCCTCCGCCCATGCCGAAGCCACCCATTCCACCACCGAATCCGCCCATGCCACCCTGGCGCTGCTGCTGGGGCTGACGCTCGGTCTTGAGAAGTGTGGCGTTACCATAGGGAAGTACCAGGATCATCTCCTTGGCTTTGCCCTCGGCAATCAGGTTGTCAAGGATAAGGTTCATTTTACCAACTTTGAAGTATACCTCCTCAGTATCGGTAGTACCGCTGATAAGGTACATTACGGGATATTGTTTGTCCTTGTTCTTGGGGTCATCATAGAACGGCGGGGTGTAAACAATTACCGGGATGAACATGTTGAGTCCGGGCGACCAGTAATTCAGGTAATCCACGCTGCCGTGGGGAACATCCTTGAGGGCACTCAGCTTGTCGGCGCGCATATCAAGAAGGCTGTTCTTGAAGGTCTCGTTGGGGAACCACTCGGCGCACTGGGGGTCCATTACGCTGATACCGTCAACCTCAAAATGATAGGGGTAGATGTCGGGCTCTGCGGGGCCGATGGTTGCGGTCCATACGCCGTTTGCACCCTTGGTCATGTCAACGCTTTCGCTGAACTGGGTCCATACCTTTACGCTTTTGGCGTTGGCGTTACGATAGTTTAAAGTCACGGTGTTATCAGGGTTGATAACTGTTGACGGGGCCTGCTGCCACCATGCGCCCTGAGCAAACGCATTTACGCAGGCGGTGGCCATAAACAAGGCCGTAATTGTCTTGAATGAGAGTTTTTTCATATTCATAAATATAATGTATAAGTCATTAATAATCCTCTGGGTACGGTCAGTGCCAGGTTATGTCCGCGGGACATTGGGCCGCGGGCCCCTTCGGGGAAGGCATATTCCATAAGCACATTGCCGAAATCATTTATGTTGTAACACATAAGATTCAGACTCATGTCATGTCCGTGCATCCGCCACTGTCCGCGTACATGGAGATCGAAATTGAATATTCCGCTTTCCCTGCATCCGAAATTATTGTCAATGGGATTGATTCCGCGGCTGGTTGCCGGTAATATCTGAACCTGACTGCCTCCGGCCTCATCGGTCTTGACAAAGGTATTGAAATAACTGAAAGGTTGGCCGTCGGTCCACTTGAAATTGAGTCCGCACTGGATGGCTTTGCTGATATTATATGCAAAATAGGTGCGGAATACATAGGCTTTATCCTGATCGACACGTCCCCAGGACTGATAATCTTTTTCCTGATCCTCCAGTACGGTAAACGTATTGGGATTTGCTGTCGATTCGCTCAGGCACAGATAATCATTTGTCTCAGGGCCGAATCCCAATGCCGTTGGAGCAGCGCCCATCATGGATTGCCATGATATCATGCACATGAACCGCGTGCCGGTATAGGTATAACGGGTGAGCTGTGACACAAAAAATGGTGAGCGGGTCATGAATCCCGGACCTTTCAACTCATCCGGGAAGTCCTGTACCACATATTCCTTGACTCCGCAATTCTGATACCATATCCCGTCTTCCCAATAACCAGCTTGGTCCGATCCGTCGGCAAACGATGTCATCCATGTATTGGAATACTTCCTTACAACCTGGTTGAGCATTATCTCATGAACACCAGACTCAGACCTGAACCGAAACTGGAGGGGTATCTCAAGTGTCACGTATGTGGGCTGGTGCAGATTATCGGCATAGTTGTGGTACTTGCCACCTGATGTCTCATACACCCTTCCGTCATCATAATAGGCCGTTCCGTTCAGATAATCATTTGAGAAGTATCGCAGTGTCTCAATAGTGTAAGGAATCCTGTCATATGAAAGGTCCAAACCTGCCTGGAACCAGTTTAGGGGCTTCCAGTCAAACGACAACTCTGACTGAACGCCCGGAGACACTTTGCTTTTTTCTTTGAGCAGTATTCCGTCAAGCGTGAGATTCAAATCTGTTTTCAATGACAGTCCATCTGTCAAAGTATATTTTGTTTCGATCCCGAAGGTATTCTCCAGAATTCCTCCGGCAAAGGCATTGCTTTCCCACTGATATCTGTACAAAGGCGTTTCGACGGGTGCAGCTGTGTGCCTCATATAGACCTCATTACTGAATGTGTTTTGCGTAGGATTGAAAAGAATCAGACTGTTGAATCCGTCGTATTTCCATTCTATCCCGGGTATAATAGTGTATCTCCAGCTGACAGGTAACGACAACTCATGTGTATTCCCGTCAGGGCTGTACGGATAGAGCGACTCTCCGTCCTGGTCTATCACATTGCGGCGAAATTCAAGATTACGGTGTCTTGCCAGACTTGTAGTCCATGTGATGCCGCCTGTAAGGTGATCCTTCCTGGCATAAAGAGATGCTCCGTATGTATCCAGTTTTACTGTTTCATCGGGATTCAGATAAAATTCGGCACCGTAGTTGTCCTGTCTGGAAATGTTTACTAGATATCCCAAACAGTCAAGCCCGGAGCCGGATGGCAGATATCCGTCCATCTGTACGCTAAATGAAGATGCATCATACAGAGGATTGTCGTCAATGAGCCCGTCGCGGTCATAATTCGGAAACTCTCTCTGGCGGAAATCAGCTGCAATATGCTGACGGTATCGGTTTCCGTCCTTACCGGTAAGTGTTTTGGTTATATCAAAGGTGCCTGCCGTACGGACACGTTGACGTGCGGTCAGGGAGTTTGTCTTGTAAAGGTCATCACTTCCGCTACCATGCATAATACGTACTATATCTTCCGATAAGTGATTGATACCGCCTATACCTCCGTGGTTCAATGATACTTTTGCATAGTCACGGGCATCATGGTCAAGCGTATAACTGATTGCTGAACTGCGCGTATCAATTACCAATCCGTATTGCTGCAGATCAGGACGATATGGGGTGCTTCCCGTCTGGAAACGGCTGTTGATGCGGAATCCGTTCAGGTAAAACCTGTTCTGCCGGTACGAGTTTCCGTCAATGGAAAAGATAAGTTGATCCCCTTCACTCCACTGACCCACATGGACATCCTGATAGATTACATGGTCATTCAGAGCTTCGAGGTAATGAACCTGGTTGCCCTGATGATACCATTCCTTGAAAAAGTTAGTGGAAACCGTATCCTGTCCTGTAATGTCCGGGCACAGTAAAACACATAACATCAGTGTCAATGTTGCACGTAATCTCATAGACTGTGTTTTTTCAGGATATCATAATACCATACTATTCCGGCCCTGATTCTGTGATACGGGAAATCCCGGGCTCCATACTGATATGATGCATCGAACTCCAGATTGCCCATGCGGTATCCTATTTCAGACCGGAGTACCATCGGTCTGTCATGGGCTATGTCTCCGCCATTGCTGGCATTATGTTCCCATCCGCTGTATCCGCACCATGATGCACTCAAATAGAATGTGCTTACGTTCAAACGGGCCATCAGTCCGTACATGACAGCGTCGTTCTGACGCCCGTTATCGGTTTGCCAGCAGAGGAACCCGCCTTGCAATGCTGTTCTAAGAGTTATGTTTGAGCCAATATTGAAAGATTTGCCAAACGTGCTGTCAAAAAAATAACCGGGGCTGTCATAGTATCGGCCCAAATGCCATCCGTCATCGGAAGCTGATTTCAAGACGGAACGAATGACCAGTGAAGGCATCCGGGCTCCTTCCTTGATGGCCAATATGTCCACGCTTACATATGCGTCGCCTACGGTATGTCCGCTGCGTATATCATAGCTGTTTACTGCGGGTTCAAGACGACATTCCTGAATACTGCGGTCGCTGTTGCGATACCATTCAATCGGGTTCATCCAAAGGCTAAGGTTCGCCCTGTCAGTAAATAACGGAATGTTTGCCCGGATAAAGATATCAGTTGTGCGGTCCCCCCTGTAACCGGGTTGGTATTCTCCGTCCAGTTCCAATCTGAGATGATCATAAACCGTTCCGTCATTCATATCCGGAACGGGAAACGCGTTAGGACCGAAATAGTATGGTGAAATCAGTGTTGCAGTATGACGGTCATCCCTTTCAAGCGGAGTCTGTGCCGTCATCTTGAGTGACGGCAACAGCATAAATGCTGTCAGGACGGCAGCTGCAAAGGATAACTTTCTCATATTTGCAAAGGTATGTATTTTTTGTCAAATGAATTGTGGATGTAGCTTTACAATAATATACGGAATTCATTATATTTGCGTCACTATAACCTATGCAATAACGACAAAAAAATACACAAATGGAAGTAATCGATTTCAACAAACAGAACAGTATCCTGAACCAGTTCATCGCCGAAATCCGTGATGTGAACATTCAGAAGGACCAGATGCGTTTCCGTCGTAATCTGGAGCGTATCGGCGAGATTATGGCACTGGAGGTCAGTAAAAAGCTTAACTATGTAACCAAGGATGTGCAGACTCCTCTCGGAGTTTCAACAATCAATGTACCTGAGGAGGATATAGTTCTTGGAACCGTATTCCGTGCCGGACTGCCTCTGCATCAGGGCTTCCATAACTATTTCGATCACTGCGAGAACGCATTCGTATCAGCATATCGTAAATACCTGGATGAGGTTAATTTTGATGTTCATATCGAGTATATGGCATCACCAAAACTTGATGGCAAGACTCTGATTCTGGTTGACCCGATGCTGGCTACCGGTAACAGTATGTACCTGGCATACCGCGCCTTGCTGCTCAAGGGAACTCCTGCCCGCATTCATCTGTGTTCAGTTATTGCAGCTCAGGCAGGTGTTGATTATGTAACCAAAATGTTCCCGCAGGATATCACCACTTTGTGGTGTGCCGCAGTCGATCCCGAACTCAACAGCCACGCCTACATCATTCCTGGTCTGGGTGATGCCGGTGACCTTTGCTTCGGCGAGAAATAGTACCATTGGGGTCAGACCCCAATGGTATCATTTGCGCGTCATCCAGACCTCCATATTGCCGTTGCCCCGGTGGGCCCAGGCGTAATAGGGAATGAGACGTAATTTGACTTCACGTGCGCGGCTTACGTTGCCCGTGAAGTTGTCAAATGCGGTGGTCTCAAGGGCATCCATCTCATAATCACGGCCTTCGACAGTCATTTTGGTGGGTACCACCTGGAACTGAGAGTTGACCGGAAGTGCGGTGCTCAGGACGTTGAAATCATTATCGGCCCATTCGGCGCAATAAACCAGCGGTCCGCGTTCAACTGCAATCTTGCCGCGGTCCTCGGTAACCTGACGGTGAGCCATTACAATGCGGGGCTCCATATCAAAGTGAATTGTCACCTTGTCGCCCTTTTTCCACTTGCGGTCTATTCCAAAGTATCCGTTTTCAAGTGTGGCCGATACCTCCTGGCCGTTAACCATTACAGTATATCCGGGTTGCTTGCCATCTGCATAACGATAAAGGTCGGTGGGAACAACCTCATTGCGCACCCAGCCGGGAATTCTGATGTTCAGGCAGAACTGTCCCGGTGTCTTGTCGATGGTTATGTTCACATTACCGTTCCAAGGATAGCCGGTTGTCTGAGTCAGCTGAAGGTTCTTGCCTGCAACCTTGGTGTTAAGGGTGTTTGACATAAATAGGTTCACAAACACTTTGCTGTCTTTTACTGCATAGACATACCCGGGGACAGACGGGATGAACCTGCATATATTGCTGGGGCAGCAGGCACAGCCGAACCATGCCTGACGCTGATGTTGTCCGTGGCTCTCAAGCGGGTTGGGATAGAAGAAACCTCCTCCGTCCAGACTAACGCCGCTAATTACGCCGTTGTAAAGTGCACGTTCCAGCACATCCATGTACTTAGCATCGCCGTGAAGCAGAAACAGACGGTAGTTGGTGTAGACGTTTGCTATTGCGGCGCAAGTCTCGCAGTATCCGTTCATGTTGGGCAGGTCATAGTTCTGTGTGAAACCTTCAATGCCTCCCGTTGAGCCGATGCCTCCGGTCAGGTACATCTTCTTACCTACCATGTTTTCCCAAATGCGGTCAATGGCATCAATATAGGACTTGTCGCCCGTGAGTGCGGCTACATCGGCCATACCTGAATACATATAACCGGCACGTACCGCGTGACCTACAGCCTCATCCTGCTCAATGACCGGTTTGTGTGACTGGTCATATGTGTCTTTGCGTGCGGTCTTGCCCTTGTTGTCAAGGAATAGTTTGGCCTCGTCAAGATATTTCTTATCACCTGTTACCAGATAGAGTTTGGCAAGCGCCATTTCGGCAATCTGATGTCCGGGTACAATAACTTTCTGGCCTTCGCCGTAACCAATTTCGCGGCATACGCAGTCTGCATATTTGATTGCAATGTCCAGAAACTTGCGGCTGCCTGTGGCTTGATAGTGGGCTATGGCTCCCTCAACCATATGTCCCAGGTTATAGAGTTCATGGCTGCCGCCCTCTTCGTTTGACCAGCGTGTAGGACCGGACCAATCGTGCGGATGGGCGGGGTTCATGGTGCGAGCGGTATAAAGATAACCGTCGGGCTCCTGTGCGGCTGCAACTATATCCAGCACGCTGTCAATGTATGCCTCCAGTTTCTTGTCGGGATAGGTCTGGAGCAGATAACTGGCACCCTCAATAGTCTTATAGACATCAGTATCATCAAACGGGAACTGCGTGGGGCGGTAGTTGCTGCTGTTGTCTCCACGTGCGGCCTCGGCCATCTTGGCGGCAGCGTTTTTGAAATTGGTATAACGGTCTGTCTCCTCACACTTGCTGAAAGCCAAAGGAATTGTAACCTCGCGACTCTGACGGATGCGGTCACCCCAGAAGGTTTCGGGTGCAACCTTGACCGATGTAAAAGGCACATTGTTTATGGGATAAGCCGGTTTGTTCTCTTTTGCTGCAATAAAGCATAGTCCTAATGCAATGGCTGCTAAAGGAATGGTGATTTTACAGATAGTTCTCATACTCAATATTTCATTTCTTGCAAACATAAGCAAAAAAGCAGTATCTTCGCGGCCGAATAGGTTGAAAACCTGTTTGCCCTTGTAGTTCAATGGATAGAACGGAAGTTTCCTAAACTTTAAATCCGAGTTCGATTCTCGGCGGGGGTACAAAAAAGGCGGTCTCGATGACCGCCTTTTTTGTATCATTATCTCTTATATCAGGATTAATCGTTGTTCAGTATGAGAAGTGAACCTGATTTTGAGTCCTGGCCGGGGAGATTTATGACTGTTGTTGCCTTTGGTACGAGTATCAGTTCCCAGACATCGGCATCGTCAGAAACTTCGACGCCGTCAACGATGGTAGGAGTGTAAAACATGAAGGATGTCAGTTTCTCGGCCATTATCAGGCTTTGTGCTTCAAACTTTATGCTGGATTTGGATGAAGCCAGTTCTACATCCGAATATGAGACTCCGTTTCTTTCTATTTCGCCACCGATTTTCAGAGTATAGGTGCCATCGGCAAGACGACCGGTCTTATCGCCTGTAATCACTATTTCACCGTTTCCTTTTACAATGAAATTTTCGATATCAACAGACTCTTTGGGCATCCATCCCAGGTCAATGCCTTGTAACACCATCTTTTCTCTCTTAATTACAGAAGCTGTGTATTCACCCTTTTCCAATGATGTGACGGGCTTCAGAGCCAAACCTGATATTGAAGATTCAGGTCCTTTTGCTGTAAAATTGAGAGTCATAGGCTCGTGGAGTACAGATCCTTTAAGTGCAATCTTTCCGTCTCCTGCATTCCATTCTTCTTCTGATATTACAGGGAACACTACCTGGAACGGAGTCCTGATCCAGTCTCCGTGACGGTCAAAGTCCTCATCGGCCGGAACGCCTTCAATGCCCTTTGCCTTTATTACCTTGCCGTTACCCAGGGTAAGCGTGAAGTCGTTGCTTACATGGCCAGGGAATGAATGTGCGGCGTGGGTGTGCATCAGGCAGTTGACTACGGTCTTGTCCTCAAAGAAGTCAACACGGTCTGCGCGGAAATAATCCTTGACATCGTCATTGACATGGGTGGTCTTGAGGTTTTCGCTGACACCCAGGTTAATGGAACGGACATCGTTCATAAAGGTGTTGTCCTCGGTAACCTGAATCATCTTCTTGGTGTTGGTAGGACTGCAGTCGTAGAAATCTATTGTCTTCACGTCCTTGGGGATGGGCGGGAAATGCAGTGTCTGTACGAACACTCCCATTGTGGGGCTCCAGAAATAGTTGTCCTCGAATCCTTCCATGCCTTCACTCTTTGTGGCCTTGTAACGGACTCCGTTTACCTCTATCTCTGCATCTTTATAGCCTATCACCCACTGATACTTGGGACGTGTATATCCTGCGACAAGAATCAGTTCTTCGGGAGTATTGATAACTTCCCTTATGCTGTGACCGGAGCTCAGCGGATCATAGAATATCTTGGGGTTCTCAATGACCAGACCTTTTTTCTCATAGTCTGAGACCAGTCTGTCAAGACGTTTCTGAGCGGCCTGAATAGCATCAATGTTTCCGAACTCTTTCTCAAAACTGTAGTTCTTGGGGATGATGGTCACCATGTTATACATTAAATCAATGGTATCTGTAACCAATGAAACCTGATCTATTCCGCGTTTGAAAGCGGCTTGTGATATCTTGTCCACCTGCGATGTTGTCATGTCCTTGGGGAATATGGCTATACCGTGGCCGTCAAAGACATCGATCCAGTCCAGCATGAGGTTAATATCTCCTGTCACAGAGGGATTGTTGTTTTCTGCCATCTGTTTCAGTGAATCGGGCATAAACTGGCTTAACAGTGAGGCAAGATTCTGCAATATGGAATTATCTCCGTTTTCGCAGTTCATCTCGAATTTGAACTGGCCTCCGCCCAGGTCATAGATTGCAGGGCAACGGAACTCAGGCATGGTCATGCGGGTGAGCATCTCGTCGTTGTTGGCCACGTTGATGTGTATGCCTTTGTCGGCCAACTTACGTGCAAGCGGGTAAACGGTGCTCAGGTCTTGAACGGGCTCCATATAACGCAGGGTCATACGGGTTGTCTTGACCTTCTTGTACTTTGCCAGGTAGCCAGGTACTTCATCGGCTTTCATGTTGGCTGTCACTCCGTCAAAAGTCTGGACCTTTGCAGATCCGTCAGGGTAAATCCAGGTCTTGCCGTCTTCAAAGGCAGGCCAATGGAAATTCATGTCTTGTGCAACACTCATGGCTGTGTTAATTACAGCAAACAGGATTGCAAACAACGGGATGAACAGAGCTCTGAGTCTGTTCCATCTGTTAGATTCTTTTCTTTGCATCATATCTATACGTTTTTTAAGGTTGGTTTGTCTCAGCCAGCTTGTCATGGCATATCCGCGGCTCTCGGCCACAGCCTGAACCAGCATAAGTTTGTACTGGCGTGCATCGGCACCGGATTCCAGCACAGCGCGGTCAGCCTGGTATTCATGGATCATCTCAAGTTCTTTCTGCAACAGGAACATTACAGGATTAAACCACTGGAATACCTGCATCAGGTCTAAGAGTAGCAGGTCCAGCGAATGCGCCTTGTGCGCATGTGACATCTCGTGTTTCCACACTGCGGCATTCTCCTTTTGAAGCCACTCGTGAGGCATCATGATATAGTTCATCCAGTTCATGGGCTGTGAGATGTAGTCATTCTCTATCACGTCACATTCGTCCTGGCGGTCTGCATATCGGCCGCTCTTAATCACTTTGCGTACTGAAAGAAGTGATATCAGTTTCTTGATTGTTACATAGAGGAATCCGACGCACCAAACGGCAAACAGGATGATGGAAACAAGCCTGCCTCCGCTTAAGGTAGTCTTTTTCACCACGTCTGGCACAGGATTCTCTTCAGCTTGAACCCGGGCCGATATCTCTTCATCGGCAACGGGCAGCTGAACTGTAAGCGTCTCATCTGCATTAGACGGTAAGGTTGTGGCGTTTGATGTCATGGTACTAACGGGAGTAATATGAAAGATACTCCTGACATTATTAACCAAAGATATATTTTGAACATGGCAAACAGGGAGAATGAAGGCAATTGCTACTATCAGAAGCAGCATAGTACGGTTAAAACCGAGAAATGTCTGCTTGCTTAAGGTCAGTCTGTAAATGAGGTATAGTACAGCTGCAACCACGGCCACCTTTAGCTGATATATAAGAAATGCAATCATTGCTAAGGACTTTTATTTAATTTTCAGAATCAATCAGATTTATAAGTTCACGCAGTTCATCAACCGTAATCTTGTCATCCTTGACCAGGGCCGATACATGCTTGATATATGAATTGTCAAGACAACGTTTGTTAGGATCGCCATTGAACGTCTCATTGTAATCCTGCCACTCTATCTTATAGAAGTAGCGGTAACCCGTTCCCTCTTTGCGATGGTCCAGGAATCCGTTGCTTTCAAGCATACGAACCTGAGTTGATACGGTGTTGATGTGTGGTTTGGGTTCCGGCATAAGTTCCCGGACCTCGCTGGTGGTCATTGCTCCGTTTTTCCAGAACAACTCCATGATTTCCAGTTCTTTTTTACTTAATTTTTTCATATTATTTATTGCAATAAACTATAGTTCACTTATAGTTGACGATGCAAACATACAACAATATTTTTATAATCCAACTATAGTTCAACTATTTTTTTCAAAAAATTTTCGTTTTACACAAAAAGGTGCCATTGGGGACGGTTCTGTTTGGCACCTATTTGCTAAATAAAAAACAGCGACGTCATAGTACGTCGCTGTTCATTTTGTGGTTTCTATAAATAGGTGCCAAACAGAACCGTCCCCAATGGCACCTTTGGTACTATTTTACCTCCCAGATGTCGTTGGTTTCAAGGAGCTCGGCGAAGTTGTGGTACTTCTTGGCTGCCTTGACCTCCTCAATCTGAGCTGTTACTGCATCGTCGTAGGTGGGAGCCTCGACATCGCGGATAACGCCCAATGCTACGGGGAATCCGTCACCGTCGCCCATCAGGGCAAGCTTGAGCTGCAGTGTGTTGTCCTGGCAGTGGGCATCGTGTACAAGGATATCCTTCAGGGTGATACCATTCTCGCCAATCTTTACGACCTTAAGGCCGAATCCCTCTTGAACCAGTCCGAACTCGTTGTTCTCACCGAATACCAAGGGCTCACCATGCTTTACGTAGATGGCGTTCTTGGCGCGGCCCTCCTTATTATATACTGCATCGTGAGTTCCGTTGTTGAATATCACGCAGTTCTGCAGGATCTCGCAGACCGATGCACCCTTGTGGTTGTAAGCGGCCTTGAGGATATCGACTGTACCGGGAGCATCGGTGGCAACGGCGCGGGCAAAGAAATGGCCGCGTGCACCAAAGCAGAGCTCTGCCGGACGGAAAGGATCCTCAACGGTGCCGTAGGGGCTTGACTTGCTCACGAAACCGCGTGGAGAGGTAGGTGAGTACTGACCCTTGGTAAGACCGTAGATGCGGTTGTTGAGCAGAATCATGTTCAGGTTGATGTTACGGCGGTTGGCGTGGATGAAGTGGTTACCTCCGATAGCCAGTCCGTCACCGTCGCCCGATACCTGCCATACGGTCAGGTCAGGGTTGGCAACCTTGCAACCGGTTGCGATGGCGGCTGCACGGCCGTGGATGGTGTTCATTCCGTATGTAGCCATATAGTGGGGCAGACGGCTTGAGCAACCTATACCCGATATTACTGCTGTATTGTATGGAGCTACTCCGATTTCGGCCATAGCCTTGTGCAGTGATGCCAGGAAGAAGTGGTCACCGCATCCGGGGCACCAACGGGGCTGTCCCTTCTTGAAATCTTGTGCTGTATATTCCATAGTTCTGTGTGTTTACTTGTTAAGGATTTCGTTGAAAGCGTTGACTAACTCTTCAACCACAAACGGCTGACCCTTTACCTGGTTGAACTGATATGGAACCAGCCCGTCAACCTTCATACGCAGGAATGCGGCGAGTTGACCCATGTTCTGCTCAGCCACAACCACCTTCTTATATTTCTTAAGTACTTGAGCGGCATTCTTGGGCAGCGGGTTGATGAACTTGAAGTGCGCATGAGCAACCTTCTTGCCTTGGGCGCGAAGCTCATCCATAGCGGCACGCAAGTGTCCGTAAGTACCACCGAATCCTACAATCAGCAAGTCTGCATCATCTACATCACCTATTACCTCAAGATCAGGAACCTGGATGTTGTCAATCTTCTGCTTGCGCAGATGTGTCATAAGGTCGTGGTTCTCAGGATTGGTGCTGATGGCGCCGGTCTGACTGTCTTTTTCCAGACCTCCAAGTATATGGGTGAATCCCTCACGACCGGGAACGGCCCAGTAACGTGTACCGTTTTCGGCACGCATATAAGGAGTCCATTTGCCCTTGAGTTCCTCAGGAACATAAGGCGGATTGATTGCGGGGTAATCAGCCAGGTTAGGCAGTTTGAATGCTGCAGAACCATTGGCTACGAAAGCATCGGTAAGCAGGACAACCGGAGTCATGTGCTCCAGAGCCATCTTACTTGCCTGATAAGCTGCATCGAAGCAGTCAACAGGTGATGTGGCTGCAATGACAGGCATAGGGCTCTCACCGTTACGACCGAACAGAACCTGAAGAAGGTCTGTCTGTTCTGACTTGGTGGGCAGACCTGTTGCAGGACCGCCGCGTTGTACATCCAGAACTACTAGAGGCAGCTCCATGATGACAGCCAGGTTCATGGCCTCGGACTTAAGGCAGATACCGGGACCTGAAGTTGATGTAACAGCCAGAGCACCGGCAAATGATGCACCTACGGCCGATGAGCAACCTGCAATCTCATCTTCGCACTGAACGGTGGTAACACCCAGTGACTTGTGCTTGGACAGTTCATGCAGAACATCGGTGGCGGGAGTGATAGGATATGAACCGAGATAGAGCTTTAGTCCGGCCTTCTCGGCAGCGGCAATGAAACCGTATGCTGTAGCCTTGTTACCGGTGATATCCATATAACGGCCTGGTTCCTTCTGCTTTGACTCGATACGATATACGTTCATTGCACTGCTGTGAGTGTTGTGACCGTAATCATAACCTGCCTGGATAACCTTGATGTTGGCCTCGGCCAGCTCAGGTTTCTTGGCGAACTTGTCACGCAGATAGTTGAATGCAATCTCTATATCGCGGCTGAAGAGCCAGCAAACCAGACCGAGAGCGAACATATTGCGGCATTTGAGAACAGCCTTGGCATCCATACCTGTATCGGCAAGTGCATCCTTTACCATTTGGGTAAGTGGGCATGCTATTACGCGATCAGGATCAACGCCCAGTTCTGCGAGCGGATCTTCTGTCTGGAAAGCGGCCTTTTCAAGGTCTGACTTCTTGAAAGCGTCTGTGTCAATGATAATAGTGGCGTTGGGCTTGGCATACTTGAGTTGGGTCTTGAGAGCGGCAGCATTCATAGCTACCAGAACATCACACTGATCACCCGGTGTATAAACCTTACCTGCACCTATATGTACTTGGAATCCCGATACGCCTGTGAGCGAGCCTTGCGGGGCGCGGATATCGGCGGGATAATCCGGGAAAGTACTGATACTGTTTCCTACTGTAGCCGAAACAGTGGAGAAGATGTTGCCGGCCAGCTGCATTCCGTCACCGGAATCGCCCGAAAAGCGTACAACAACCTGATCCAATTCTTTAACTGTCATAACTTTTGTATAGCGTTTATTAATTCTGCATATCAAACGGACGCAAAAATACAAGAATATTCCATTTAATATTCAGTTTTAAACCTATTTAGTAGACAAAATGTATAATATTTTTAAAAATGCAGTATATATACAACAATTTATGCGGCGAATATACAAAAATAAAGTCCGGTTTTAGCCGGACTTTATTTTGGGGTATTTATGTTTAATCAGAATCCGAAACCTCCGAATCCACCCATTCCACCTCCTGAACCGAAGTTAACGGTAGCTGAATGCTGTGCCTGTACGGGAGTACCATCCTCAGTTTCGGCAGGAATCCAGTCGGGCATTACCATTACTGTACGCAGGGCTTCCTGATCCATAATGTAAATCTCCACGTCATTAACTACTGCGTGATTGGATATTACGGGATTAATGACGGCACCATCAGTATCTATCGTAAATGATACTGTTGCACGACCATTGATTTTCTGGCTTTTGAGGTTTTCGGGATAGTTGGTGTTGTTACGTATGAACTGCTGCATAGCCTGATTTCCTCCCACAAATGTAGCTTGTGGCTTGGCCGGGCCTTGGGGTTGTCCGCCAGGTTGGCCTCCACCGGGAAATCCTCCGCCGAATCCACCCATTCCGCCGCCAAAGCCTCCGCCCGGGAAGCCTCCCATTCCGCTGCTGTTCTTGGATTCCTCAATCTGTTCGGCTGTGGGTTGCGGATCTATTCTCATGGGAACGCCCATACTGAGAACCTCCTTAAGTGAATCTATATACTGGGTGTAGTTGGGGAATTCAAGTTCTGACTTGAGCAATATGCGGTACCATTTCTTTGCGTCACGCAGGGCAACGGTATCGTTTTCCATACGCCATTTGCCAAGATTCATTGTACCAAGCCATGATTGGGCATTCAGAACCTGCTCGTCTTTATTGTTGACTTCGGATACTTTAGGATATGACTCAAGCATCTGTATGCCACCGGCTATGTAAGACGATTCCTTCTTGTATGAGCCATATTCGTAATAGAAACGGGCCAGCATTATTGTGGCTCGGTTATCGCCTCCCTTGACTGCTTTCTTAAGCCATTTTATTCCCTGTGAGAATAAACCGTCACTGGTAGGTTGACGTTTCCAGAATACAAAGAGGTAACTGCCCAGGTTGTATTGGGCCTCAACATGTCCCTTCTTGGCCGCGGCATCCAGCAAGTTCAGGCCAATCTCCATGTTAGGCTTTACATACTTGCCTGATATGCATTCCAAGCCCAGTAGGTTCATTGATTCAGGGTCATCTTTTATGACACCCTTTTTGTAATTTTCAATCACCTGTTTCATACCGGGATTGGTGATCTCAATCTTATCCATCTCGGCTTTGATTGAGTCGGTGTTGATTTTTTGTGCGAATGCCGGCATGAAGATAAAGACCGACATAACTATTGAAATAAGCCCTCTTCTCATTTGCATTAATTGTTTGTTCCTTACAAATATCGTAAATAAACTTTATCAGTAAACATTTATTCACAAAAAAATGGGGGAACCCCAGAGGGAACCCCCATTTAAATGAAGTTGCTATATATTATGCCTTTGCTGCAGCAATCTCCTCCTTCTCTTTCTTGGTCTTCTTCATAACCAGATAAGCGGTAGGAGCAGCTACGAACAGTGATGAGCATGTGCCGAACAGAACACCCAGAATCATTGCGAAAGCAAAGCTGCGGATGCTGTCGCCACCCAGGAAGAATATAGCCAACAGCACGATCAATGTACTTACTGATGTGTTGATGGTACGTGCCAGAGTGGTGTTCAGGGCATCATCGAACAACTGCTTGCGGTTACGCTTGGTGTAGAGACCGGTAAACTCACGGATACGGTCAAAAATAACCACCTTATCGTTGATAGAGTAACCGATAGCGGTAAGTACGGCACCGATGAATGTCTGGTCAATCTCGAGTGAGAACGGCATCCAGCCCCAGCAGATTGAATACATACCTATTATAATAAGGGTATCAAAGCAGAGGGCAAATATAGCGCCTACTGAGTAAGCCACATTGCGGAAGCGGATCAGGATGTACAGGAAGATGGCGATCAGAGCTAGGATCACTGAGATGATAGCACCGCGTGTGATATCCTCGGCGATTGAAGGACCAACCTTCTGTGAACTGATGATTGAACCTCCGTCACGGTTCTCACGATCGATGAATGTAGCAAGGGTCAGGTCTGAGCTGAGCTTGCCGGCTGCCTTGAGAGATGTGAAGAGGAATTCCTCAATCTCTGAATCGATGTTGTCGGACTCCTCATCGATACGGTAGTTGGTTGAGATACGGATGGTCTTGTGATCGGTACCCAGAGCGATAGCCTGGACATTGTCCTCGGTAATCACGTTCTGGAGAATCTCACGAACCTCTTCCGGCTCAACCGGCTCCTCAAACTGAACCACGAAGTTACGGCCACCGGTAAAGTCGATACTCTTGCTCAGTCCGCGGGTTGCAAGGAATGCAATGCAGATGATAGCTGCAACGCTAAAGATGACGAATGACTTCTTTGCAGCCTCCATGAACTTGACTGCAGTATTCTGCATCAGGTTCTTTGAGAACTTGGTGGTGAAGGTCAGGTTCTGGAGCTTACCCTTACCCAGGAAGTGCTCGTAAACTATACGTGTCAGGAACACTGCGGTAAAGAATGAGCAGATGATACCGATGATAAGCGTTGTGGCGAATCCGCGGATAGGGCCTGTACCGAAGTTGAACAGGATGATACCTGTTATGATTGATGTGAAGTTTGAGTCGAAGATAGCCGAGAAGGCGTTCTTGTAACCGTCTGTGAGAGCTGACTGTACGCTCTTGCCGCTCTTGAGCTCCTCCTTGGTGCGCTCATAGATAAGCACGTTGGCATCGACTGCCATACCCAGGGTAAGAACGATACCGGCAATACCTGACATGGTCAGAGCAGCTTGGAATGAGGTGAGGATACCCAGAGTGAAGAAGAAGTTGAGCAACAGGGCTCCGTTGGCAACCATACCCGGAATGAATCCGTATATGATGCACATGTATATCATCAGGATGATGAATGCGATGATGAATGATGTGAATCCCTTCTGGATTGACTCCTGACCGAGAGAAGGACCTACGATATCCTCCTGAACGATCTTTGCAGGAGCGGGCATCTTACCTGACTTAAGAACGTTGGCAAGGTCCTGAGTCTGCTCAACGGTAAAGTTACCGGTAATCTCGGAACGTCCGCCGGAGATCTCGCCGTTTACGCGGGGAGCACTGTATACATATCCGTCAAGTACGATAGCTATGCCACGACCGATGTTCTGCTTGGTGAGTGAAGCCCACTTACGTGCACCCTCGGTGTTCATGGCCATGCTTACACAGGGATTTCCGTGCTGGTCAAAGTCGGCCTTTGAATCAACAACAACATCACCTGACAGGTCGGCAAGACCATTCTTGTTATCGCTCTTGATGCTGTAAAGTTCATAGTATGAGTCAGTACCGTCCATAGGTGAAACACCCCACATGAACTTGAGGTCGCGAGGTATGATGGCCTTAGCCTCGGCAGTTGCGAGCAAACGGTTGACTTCGGCTGTATCTGTGTAGTGAGCTACACCGGCTGCCCAACTGTCACCATAGGGGTAGGGATTGAGGCGTGACAGCAGAGGATTGCTCTTGTGCAGAGCCTCGCGCTGAGCGGCTGTTACGCTTTGATCCTCGTCATCAGCCTTCTCAAGGAGCTGTCCTGCCAGATCACTCTGTGCCTCGTTTACTGTCTCCTCCTGTGCGGCGGCCTCTTCCTTAACCTCGGTAGGATTCTCATCGGCATATTTCTGAGCCAGACGGGCATCAATACGTGTCAGCACGTCCTGAATTTCAGAAACATTATAGGTCTCCCAGAATTCCAGGTTTGCTGAACCCTGAAGCAGCTTACGAACACGCTCGGGCTCCTTGATACCGGGAAGCTCTACCATGATACGACCCTGCTTGCCTGCCAGTTCCTGAATATTGGGCTGAGCTACACCGAAACGGTCAATACGGGTGCGCAGTACATTGAAAGAGTTGCCTACAGCGGCGTCAACCTCCTCCTTAAGTACTGATATGATCTCTTCGTTAGGAGTCTGTGAATTGATTTTCTCCTTGAGGTTTGAAGTAGCGAAGAAAGTACTCAGCTTGGCATCGGCACCGGCTATCCTTGCATACTCTTGAGCAAAGATGTCAATGAAGTTGTCCTGACTGCTGACTGAGCGCTTTTTGGCAGCGGCAAGAGTCTCGGTGAATACCGGATCCTGACTGTTGGCTGCAAGAGCCTTTACTACATCGGGTATCGAAACCTCCAGAATTACGTTCATACCGCCCTTGAGGTCCAGACCAAGACCGATCTGCATCTCACGGCACTCTTTGTATGAATAGATACCCAGCCAGACCTTTTTGTTCATTACAGAGTCAAGATAGGCCTGTTCATCCTGGCTCTGGGCAGCTTTGTTCTCAATGCTGCGGGTCTTGAATGTAAAGGAGAGATAGAACAGACAAACCACTGTCAGTGCTATCGCAAAAATCTTTACGAATCCTTTGTTTTGCATACTGTTTTATTGTTATTAAATTATTTGTGCACGTGTGCGTAAAATTTCAAGGGTGCAAATATAGAGATTTTTTTTGTCTGCCACATCATACTGATTCGATTTAACTGATTTTCCCTTCAAAAAACGTATCTTTGACTGTCTCTTGCAATGTTATGAAAAGAAGTCTTTTGTTTTTTCTGCCTCTGTTTCCGGTCATTATGACTGCGCAGAGTCTGCCTGATTGGGAAAACCCCGCTGTTTTGGGCATCAACAAACTCCCTTATCACGTTACATTGGGAAATCCGTCAACTCATAGGAGTAATCCCGAGATCACCTATCTGGACGGAGTATGGAAGTTCCGATGGTCGCCCGATCCCGACAGCCGTCCGTCCGATTTCTATGAGACCGGGTATGACGTAACCGGCTGGGATGACATACATGTACCCTGTGATTGGCAGATGCAGGGATTCGGTACGCCTATATATACCAATTCCCGATATCCTTTCCGCCGGGAGCCTCCCAAGGTTACAGGCACACCTGACCGTAGCTGGACTGCATTCAGTAACCGTAACCCGGTTGGCAGCTATGTCACAGTTTTCAGTGTTTCGGATATATCGGAATACAACTGGATCCTGGAGTTTGAAGCTGTGGCTTCGGCATTCTATGTCTGGATAAACGGACAGAAAGTGGGATACAGCCAGAACAGTATGTCACCGGCAGAGTTTGATGTTACCCCGTATTTGAAAGAGGGCGAAAACCGTTTGGCTGTTGAAGTCTATCGTTGGAGTGACGGATCATATCTTGAAGACCAGGATTTCTGGCGTTTGAGCGGTATATTCCGTCCGGTCAAACTATGGAAACGGCCTTTGCAGCATATATCCGATTACAGAATTTCGCTCATTCCATCGGCGGATTTCAGCAGTGCTGCCTTTAATGCCCAGGTGCAGTTGGCAAATGTCGGCAAGAAAGACTCAGATGTATTGAACGTAAGGATAACCTTATCCGGTGAAAGCCGCGATGGAAAGGCAATAAGCCAAATGATGTCCGGCGGTATAGACAGTCCGATATTGGCAAGTGATACTGTTGAGGTTAATCTGAGTGGAACGTTGGATAATCCGTTGCTCTGGTCGGCCGAAAAGCCTAGTCTGTATGAGTGTCTTATAGAATTGTTTGATGCCGGTGGCACTGTTTTGGAGAGTTTTGTGCAGAATACAGGAGTAAGGCGTATTGAGAACCGTGGAGAGGTGATGTACATAAATGACAAGCCTGTCAAGCTACGTGGAGTAAATCGCCATGACCATCATCCGCGAACAGGTCATTATGTGGATGCCGCTACGACAGAACTTGATATCAGGCTCATGAAGCAAGCAAATATCAACATGCTGCGCACATCACATTATCCCGATTCACCGATACTTTACGAGCTTTGTGACCGCTATGGACTTTATGTTATGGACGAGGCCAATCAGGAGACACATGGATTCGGAATCCGCAACCGTCAGATGGGCTCTGATCCTCAGTGGACTAAGGCACACGTTGACAGGGCGGAATCATTGGTGAAAAGGGACTTTAACCATCCTTCCATACTCTTCTGGTCGCTGGGTAATGAGGGAGGCTCCGGGCCTAACATGCGAGCTATGCGTAACAAGGTTGAAGAAAACGACACCACCCGACTGATATTCTGTGACAGCGATATGTCTGTATCGGATATTTACGATAACAGTTACCTTACTCCGGCCCGTTTCAAGCAGGCTGCCGAGAGAGTAAAGGATCGTCCCTTTATGATGCGTGAGTATGCCCATATGATGGGTAACTCGGGCGGTAACCTTACCGAGTATTGGGAGATCATTTATGCCGACTCCAGTATAGCCGGAGCTGCCATCTGGGATTTTGTGGATCAGGGAATAGCAAAACCTGTAGACGGTTCAAAGCTAAGTTATAAGGGAAGTGGCTTGAATCTTGAGGACGGTGAGTTCTGGGCCTACGGAGGAGACTTCGGTGATATGCCCAATGATGCCAATTTTGTAATCAACGGCCTTGTGGCTCCTGACCGCACGCCGCATCCGCACTACTATGAGGTCAAGCATGTCTATCAGCCTCTTAAGTTTGAATTGGTCAGTTACAATACTATTATCGGAACGACCAAAATTAAAGTAACGAATCTGGATTATTTCAGTGAGTTTAGCGATTATGATTATTACGCTGAAATAATTATTCCGCAAAACACAGAAAAGAGAAGATTTAAAGTAGATTGTCCCGATGAAAACGGTATTATTGAGTTTATTGCGGCAGACACTGCAAAATGGGGTTGCGTTATAGGCTCACCTCTGGAGTTAGCTATTGAGATGTCTGCTGTTCTGAAACAATCCACATTGTGGGCTGATTCCGGCTATGTGGTTGCATATGACCAGTTTATCGAATGGAAACCGTTTTCTCCAACGGTTGATTGGGATGATTTGAGGGACTGGGGTTACATCAGCAAAAGTAAAAAAGGCATAAAGTCACTTCCGGACGGAGGTTATCGTATCAAGTGCAGAAGAAGTGTTTATACAATTGATTCAAAGGGCTCGTTGGTAAGTTGGAAAAAGAATGGGAAAGAGCTGTTGGCCGGACCTTTGGAGCCTGCTTTCTGGAAACCCGCCAATGACAACCAGATGCGTAACGATTATGAGAAAACAATGGGTGAATGGAGAAACGTTACGATTGCAGAGACAGTCAGCTCCGAAGCTCGCATTCTTGTGCGTGACAGACATAAATCAAGACAGTTGCGGTTTGAACTGAAAACCACAAACGGTGCTTTGCTGACTTTGCTGTATGAATTCAAATCGTATCAGGCAAGTATGTCCGTCAATTACGATCCCGGTCAGGTTGAAGTTGAATCCATGCCCCGAATGGGTGTGAATTTGAAGGTTCCTGCATTATATGACAGTGTAAGTTGGACAGGACGCGGGCCGTGGGAGAATTATCCTGACCGAAAGAACGGGGCGTTGTTTGGCAGATATTCTTTGCCTGTAAGCGAATATATGGTTGATTATGTTCGTCCTCAGGATAACTCCAATCGTAGCGATTGCACTGAATTCCGCCTGATTGGTGACAACGGGGCGTTGCTTGTCTATTCACGCACTCCGTTCAACCTGAGAGTCTGGAATTACTCTGAGGAAGATTTGGAGCAGGCGCGTCATGGATATGAGCTGCCCGAACGTGATTATCTGAACATCAATATTGACAGAGAACTTATCGGTGTGGGAGGAAATGATGCTTGGGGAGCCCGTACAGAGCCGCAGTATATTCCGTCGGCAAAAGAGAGTTATAGACTGGATATTTCTATCAAGCCGGAATGAAATATCCGCTTTTTATAATTACTGAATAAATTTGTATATTTGCAGTTCAATAATAAAAGAACCTTCATTGGATTAGGACAATGATTGAATCAATCAAGGACATCGTCAGCAGGGAGGCACAAGCAATATTGAATATCCCTATCGGCGATGAGTATGAAAAGGCGGTGAATCTGATTGTTCACCACGTGCATGAGCTGAAAGGAAAGTTGATTACAAGCGGAATGGGAAAGGCCGGACAGATTGCTATGAACATAGCCACCACGTTCAGTTCAACCGGAACCCAATCCATTTTTCTTCATCCCAGTGAGGCTCAGCATGGGGATTTGGGCGTTTTGCAGGAAAATGACCTGTTTCTTCTCGTTTCCAACTCAGGTAAGACGAGAGAAGTTCTTGAACTTATGGAGTTGAGCCTTTCTCTTGATCCAACTTTGAAGTTCATAGTACTTACCGGTAATACCGAAAGCCCGTTGGCACGTCAGGCTGATGTGGTGTTAGGTACCGGTCATCCCGATGAAGTATGCGCACTTGGACTTGCACCTACTACCAGCACAACTGTTATGAACGTGATAGGTGATGCATTGGTGGTCGAGACCATGAAAAAGATAGGATTCACTGTTGAAGAGTATAACAAACGTCACCACGGAGGTTATCTGGGACTACGTTCCAAGAAACTGTTATGAGAAAGATATTCGGTATTGGTGAAACAATTTATGATATTCTGTTCCGTGACGGCAAACCCATAGACGCTGTACCCGGAGGTTCTGTATTCAATGGACTGATTTCACTTGGCCGCACAGGTCTGGATTGTACTTTCGTGACGGAGATAGGTGCCGATGCGGTAGGGCAGCATATTCTTGGTTTCATGCAGGAGAACGGAATCAACACTGATTACGTATCGTGCTACCAGGGTAAGAAAACGGCCGTTTCATTGGCTTTCCTTGACGAGAATAACGATGCTCATTATAGTTTCTACAAGGATTATCCCAACAACCGTTTGGATTTTGAGATGCCTCATATCCGGGAGAATGATCTTGTAGCCTTCGGAGCGTATTTTGCGTTAAATCCGGTTCTTAAAGACAAAGTCAAGCCTTTTCTGAAATACGCAAAGGAGCAGGGGGCCGTACTGTATTATGATTTGAATTTCCGTGATAATCATAAACATGAGGTTGAAAGTCTTCGCGATACTTTCAGGGAGAATTTCGCGCTTGCTGATATAGTACGCGGCAGCCATGAGGATTTCATCAATCTTTATGGTCATGATGATTGTCGCAGGATTTATAAAGAGACATCCAAATACTGCCCTCGTTTGATATGCACGCGTGGAAAAGACGGAGTTTTGGTTATTGACGATGGACAGGAATACACTTTCACTTCTCGCCCGATAACTCCGGTAAGTACCATCGGAGCCGGTGATAACTTCAATGCGGGTATTCTCTTTGGAATCATAAGGGATAATATCCGGCACGATAATCTGGATTCCCTTACACGCGATGATTGGGCCCGCCTTATAGGTTATGGGATAGAGTTCGGAACCGAAGCCTGTATGTCTACGTCCAACTACGTAAGCAAAGAATTTGCCGATAGATACAAAAAAGACCTGTTGTAATGTCTGACAACGCCACCAACCCGGTATTGAAAACTCCTTTCATGGTAATGGTAAGGAATCTGGTTGTTGTCTATGCTGCTTTTCTGGTCTGTCACCCCATTTTTATTTGGTATAACTGGAGCTCTTTCCAAGGAGATATGGCCTGTATGTTCTGGCCTATGCTGAAAGGGTCGCTGGTATTCGATACGGCCGGGGTAATGTACATCAGTGCCTTGTATGTGGTGCTAATGATGTTTCCTTTCCGTTTTAAGGAAAAGATGTGGTACTATCGGCTAACAAAGGTCATTCTGGTTATTATGGCCTCGTTGGGAGTTCTGGTGAATCTGATAGATACGGTTTATTATCCTTATACGGGATGTCGCAGCACGCTTCAGGTTCTCGCCGAATTTGGTGGTGAAGGTGGTGGTCAGATAGCATCCATCATTTTCCGCTCTCTTGCCGACAATTGGTATCTGGTTTTTGTTTTTATAGCGTTGGTATGGCTGTTGAGCAAACTTATAAAGATTCCGGTTATACTTGAATACAGGCAGACGTACATGTACTATATAGTACGTATATGTTGTCTTGTCCTTAGCGTAGTTTGTATGGTTGCCGGAATACGCGGTGGATTGGCCCATAATATCAGGCCAATAACCATGAGTAACGCATACCAATATGTCAAGACCCCTGCGCAGGCGGCAGCGATACTCAATACACCGTTCTGTGTTATCAGGACTATGGGTAATGAAGAGATGAAGGTTCCTTCATATTTCAATGAAGGTGAACTTGAATCCATCTATTCTCCTGTGATTTCACCTGATTCCACCGTCGTTTTCCGTCCTATGAACGTAGTGGTTCTTATACTTGAGAGTTTCGGGTCGGAATACATAGGTGCAATGAATCCCGATACGGAAGGAATACATGACTGTACTCCATTTCTGGATTCTTTGATAAGACAATCTGTCATTTTCGAGACATCGCTTGCAAATGGACGCAAGAGTATTGATGCAATGCCATCGGTCCTGTCGGGCATTCCTATGCTTAAAGACCATCTGTTCCTTACCCCAACCGTAATGTCAAAGGAGATTACCGGTTTGGCCAAGGAATTAGGAACTAAAGGCTACTACTCGGCATTCTTTCACGGGGCCGATAACGGGTCTATGGGATTCCAGTCATTCTCTAAGTTGATAGGATATAAAGACTATTTCGGAATGGAGGATTTTGTCCAAAGACCTGAATATGGCGGCAAGGCGGTATTTGACGGATATTGGGCCATCTGGGATGAGGAATTCCTGCAGTATATGTGCGATATGATAGGTTCTTTTAAAGAACCTTTCCTGGCATCTGCATTTACGGCATCGTCACATCATCCCTATAATGTGCCGGAGCGGTATGAAAGCATATTCCCGAATGAGGGAAATCTGCCAATCTATCGGGGAATCCGTTATTCCGACCATGCTCTTGAGCTCTTCTTTGAGAAGGCTTCAATGCAACCCTGGTTCAATAATACGCTGTTTGTGCTGACGGCCGATCATACTAATCTTTCGGAGCACCCGGACTATCAGTCCGACTATGGTAATTTCAGGGTGCCGGTCATATTCTATTGTCCGTCGGACTCGCTCACTGGTTTACGCAGAGGAATAGCCCAGCAATCCGATATATTCCCTTCCATTTTGGGTTATCTGGGGTATGACAGACCGATTATCAGTTTCGGACAAGATCTCTTCAATACTCCCGATAGTCTTACTTGGGCAGCTACTTTGCAGAACGGGCTCTATTCCTACTATCAAGGAGACTACCTCCTCCAGTTCGACGGCGAAAACGAAACGGGTCTGTTCGCATACCGGCTGGATCCCACTCTGAAGCATAATCTGAAGGGTTCTCAGCTTCAAATCGAGACGGAGATGACAAAAAAACTCAAGGCACTGATTCAACAGTACCTTGAGCATATGACTACCAAAGAATTGGTAATTAATCAGTAGACCTTTACTTTGAGTTTGGCGTAAGCTTTCTCCACTTTTTCCAGAGCTTTCTCTACACTTTCGGCACGAGCCAGGATTACACCCATGCGGCGGTGACCCTTGATGAAGGGTTTTCCGAAGAAACGTACCTGAACATCAGGCTCGGCAAGAATCTCATCCACATTCTCAAACTCAATCATGTTGGTATCACCCTCAACAACGATTGCCTTTGAGGCGCTGGGTCCAAAGAAATTGATCTTGGGGATAGGCAGACCGAGCACGGCGCGTGCATGCAGGGCAAACTCTGACAGATCCTGAGATATCATTGTAACCATACCGGTATCGTGCGGACGGGGTGAAACCTCACTGAACAGTACATTGTCACCGCAAACAAACATCTCAACGCCAAAGATACCGTAACCACCCAGAGCATCGGTAATCTTCTTGGCAATGTCCTGTGCTTGTGCAAGAGCTTTTTCGCTCATGGGCTGAGCCTGCCATGACTCGCGATAGTCACCGTCAACCTGATGGTGTCCGATGGGGTTGAGAAATGTTGTACCGCCGCTGTGACGTACGGTAAGCAAGGTGATCTCATAGTCAAACTTTACGAATCCCTCAACGATAACTTCACCGCCTCCGGCGCGACCGCCCTCCTGGGCAATCTTCCAAGAATTATCGGCATCGGCTGGAGTCTTGCATACACTCTGGCCGTGACCGGATGAGCTCATGATAGGCTTAACCACGCAAGGTGTGCCGATCTCCTTGATGGCTGCATCGAACTCCTCACGAGTAGCGGCAAAACGGTAGTTTGAAGTGGGAAGACCCAGTTTCTCATGAGCCAACTGGCGGATGCCCTTGCGGTTCATTGTGAGGAAAGTGGCATTGGCTGTAGGAATTACATTGTAACCCTCTTTCTCCAACTTTACAAGTTCGGGGGTAGCGATAGCTTCAACCTCCGGGATAATCATATCCGGTTTCTCTTTCTCAATAATCTCACGCAGACGTGCGCCGTCAAGCATCGAGAGAACATAACTGCGGTGAGCCACCTGCATGGCAGGGGCGTTCTCATAACGGTCAAGGGCTACGACCTCAACCCCGTAACGTTGCAATTCAATTGCAACCTCCTTTCCAAGTTCACCTGAGCCGCAAAGCAGCGCTTTCTTGGCAACCTTGGTGAGCGGTGTTCCTATTTTTACCATTTTGTATTGAGTGTTATAGTTGCTGCATATCGTTGAGCCGCTTATAATATCCGTCGAGCGCAATCAGTTGCTCATGTGTACCACGCTCCACAATCTTTCCTTCGTGCAGGACGCAGATTTCATCGGCATTTTTAATGGTTGACAGGCGGTGAGCTATTGCTACCGTTGTGCGGTCCTTCATGAGACGTTCCAGAGCTTCCTGTACAAGGCGCTCTGATTCAGTGTCAAGTGCGCTGGTAGCTTCATCCAGAATAAGGATAGGGGGGTTCTTAAGTATAGCGCGGGCAATACTTATACGCTGGCGCTGACCACCTGAAAGCAGGCATCCGCGATCTCCTATATTGGTGTCATACCCATTCTCTGTCTCCATGATGAAATCGTGGGCGTTGGCAATTTTGGCTGCGGCAATCACCTGTTCGCGTGTTGCATCCTTTACACCAAATGTAATGTTGTTGTAGAAGGTGTCATTGAATAGGATTGCCTCCTGATTGACGTTACCCATCAGACTGCGCAATGACTTGAGCGATATATCACGGATATCATTACCGTCTATTGTTATGGAGCCTTTGTCTACATCATAAAAGCGTGGAAGCAGGTCCACCAGTGTGGATTTACCCGAGCCCGATTGACCAACCAAAGCAATTGTTTTGCCGCGTGGAATAGTCAAATCAATGTCATGAAGGACCTCACGTCCATCCTCATAAGAGAAGGATACTCCGCTATATTTGATCTCGCTTTTGAGTTCCTTGATATCAACCGGTTTCTCAGGATCTTTGATGTTGTTCTGGGCCAACAGGATCTTGTCTATACGCTCTACCGATGCCAGTCCTTTTGGTATTGCATAACCGGCTTTGGAGAAATCCTTTATCGGGTTTATCACGCTGTATAGGATGGTCAGATAATAGATGAATGTGGGGCCGTCTATCGGTGCGTTGACGGAATTAAGAATCAGGGTTCCTCCATACCAAAGTACCACCACTATAAGAGCAGTACCCATAAATTCACTTACCGGATGTGCCAATGCCTGACGCAGGTGTACGCGGTTGGATGCCTTGCGAAGTTGTTCGCTGCTGTTTGCAAAGCGTTTTGACATTTTCCCTTCGGCCAGGAAAGCCTTGATTACCCGCAGACCGCCCAGTGTCTCCTCCAGTTCCGACATTGTTTCGCTCCAGAAAGACTGGACTACAAGCGAATTTGCTTTTAGCTTACGTCCTATCTGCCCCATCACCCAGATGATAAGAGGCCCTATGACAAGGGTGAATATTGTCAGCTGCCAGCTGATAGCAATCAGAGTCCCCAGATATACTATAATCAGAATGGGATTCTTGATGAGCATATCAAGAGATTGGGCGATGGAGTTCTCAATCTCCGATACATCACCGCTCATGCGGGTAATTATGTCGCCCTTACGCTCCTTTGAGAAGAAGCCCATGGGCAGGCTAAGAATCTTGTCGTAAATCTTGATTCGGATATCACGTACAACGCCGTTGCGCAACGGAACCATCACAGCCGATGCTCCGAAATAGCAGGCAGTCTTGAAGAAAGTCATCACAATCAGGACCAGTCCCAGGATAAGAAGGGTTTTGGACTCTCCGTATTGGCTGATGAAATCAGTAACTTTATAAAAGAAGTTTTCCTTTACCAGACTAAAGAAATCCCTTAATCCTTGTGCCTCCGAGAAAGGTGTGTATGTATATGTATCAGTGCTTATCTTGAATAGAATCTTCAAAATAGGCACTATAAGTGCGAAAGAGAAGACATTCAGTATTGCCGACAGGAGATTATATGCCACGCTACCTACCAGATTGCGGCGGTAGGGCCTTACAAAACGTCTCAGGAAGGCGAAAAGCTCTTTCATTTAGACAGATACGTTGGTTTCAGAGGCGAAGTTACAAATTTTATGCGGCCCGATAATCGGTAAATGTGTTATAAATAGGTAACTTTGCGCAATCTGTTGATAAGTTTTCGCGTTGATGAAGAAAATCTTATGTGCTATCCTTTCGGCCGTGATTCCGCTTACCGGACTGTGGGCTCAGATTAATCCGTTCAAGCCGTATAAGCCTTTGAATCAGATTGATTATGCCCAGAACTGGTCACTTGGCTACGACTCTACAAGTATAGCATATAAGCCCGATTCATTCACGCAAAGGTCCATGCTTCCTGTGGGACTGTTTTCGGCCAGCATTTTTTTTAATGATAACGTTCTTGATAAACGTATTATAAAGTTGGGAGGTATTAGCTCGCCCGAACTTAAAGCTGCCAATATTCTCCAATATTCACCTGCCGGAATCCTGTATGTCATGAAGTTGGCTGGAGTTGAGAGTCGTAGCGACTGGCCTCGTATGATTACGGCTCATGGAGCATCAGTAGTGGCAATGACAGTTATTACGAATGTAACCAAATATACGGTAAAAAGGGAACGTCCCGACGGCCGTGCATACAATTCATACCCATCAGGACATACTGCCACCGCATTCATGTGCGCTCATATGCTACATAAGGAATATGGTGAGACACTGAGCCCCTGGATTAGTTTGGGTGGCTACGCAATTGCAGCATCAACAGGTTTCATGCGTGTTATTGCCGACCGCCACTGGTGCTCGGATGTAATGGGCGGGGCTGCGATAGGTGTTTTTTCTACTGAACTGGGTTATGAGCTCAGCGATATCTTGTTTGGCGACCATGGACTTAGACGCCATATTATTGCACCGGACATTGATGATATGCCACGATGGAAGTTCGCACTTTACTCGGATTACAGCATAAAATCTGATGTTTTCACATCTCAGGGATATGGTAACCCTGATGCCAGACCTGCATGCTCAATGGGCGTGGACGCCTCATGGATGCCTTGGTATATAGGTCCCGCTTTACGTGCCGGAATCACACAGATGAAATGGACTGGCGCTGATGATATTTATTTGCCTGATCAGGGTAGTGTGGCAGATGTCTTTACCTTTGGTGCAGGAGTTGATATTGATATACCTGTCATAGACATTCTCTGTGTTAACGGACAGGCTGTAGCCGGTTATTCTCCTACGGCTCACAGCTACAGTTTCCTGGATTCCCAGAATCAACCGTTGGAATGGAATATTCCTGCGGGGATGCATTGTTACGGAAACATTGGAATGACCGTACGTACATCGGCTTTTACAAGCGTGTCGCTCCATGGAGGTCTGGATTATTACGATAAGGTATGGCGCTCTTTTGTACTGGGAGCCAGGTTCAATTATACGTTCTGAAGATATGAGTAGATTTATTGCCACAATCCTGTACGGTATAATATGGGTGCTCTCCCTGCTCCCGATGCCGGTGCTGTACCTGTTCTCGGATATCATCTGGCTTGTAATGTTCATTTGCCCTCCCTTGAGATACAGGAAAAAGATCGTGAAAAAGAATCTGGCTCTCTCGTTTCCCGAGAAGGATCGCAAATGGCTGAACCGCACAGAACGGCGTTTCTATTATCAGTTTGCGTGCCAGGTAATGGAGAGTCTCAAGACAATATCTGCCGGTAAGAGGTGGATACAGCGTCATATGGTGTTCACGGGTATAGAAGAACTTAGGGCTCATGTCTTAAGCGGGAAATCACAGATAGGTTATCTGGGACATACAGGTAACTGGGAGTGGATTCCTTCTATGGCATATCATTTCGGTGATATTGATAGCTATGAGGCTTGTCAGGTCTATCATAAGTTGGAGAATCCTACGATGGAACACTTTATGCTCAAACTTAGGAGCAAATTCGGGACCGAGAGTATTCCAATGGAGCATGTCATGCGTCGTCTCCTTGAATTGAGGAATGAAGGCAAGACTTTTATCGTGGGTATGATAGCCGATCAGGTTCCTTTGTGGTGGAATACCCATTATTGGACACAGTTCATGAACCGTAAGACACCTGTTTTTACCGGAGCTGAAAGACTTGCACGCAAATTGGATACCGAGGCTTGGTTTCTGCATGTCATCCGCATACGCCGCGGTTATTACCGTTGTGATTTCCAGCTGATGTATGAACATACCAAGGACCTTCCCGATTTTGCGGTAACAGAGCGATATATGCGTTTGCTTGAGGATAATATCAAAGAGTGCCCGGATTTGTGGCTATGGACTCATAACCGCTGGAAACGTAACTGGGAAGAGTACCAGGAGTGGCTTTCAAAACATCCTAACGCAGACAGGCCGCGTAGTTAGGGCTTTGCTTAACGCTCCTCAAGGTCATCGTACAGGGTCTGTAAAATTGACTTGCCGCGTTTCAAACGCTTTTCTGACCCATAAGAATCATTTATCAGACACTCTGATGCATCGTCGTCATACAGGGTGACCCCGGTACTGTCTATAAAACAGAATCCGTTGTTGAATGTGTAGAAAGAGAACGGATAGGTGTAGGATCCTGACAGGACATTGCGGCTGAACCTGAAATCTTCGTGCCCTATTCCCATCTGGGCAAGTATCGTAGCCGCCATATCGGATTGTGCGGTGAAAAGGTCTATTTTGCGTGGCTCACGGACAGCACCGCCTAACCATAATGCCGGGATGTGATGAATGTGTGGATCAGAGGTGATACCTTGTGTCATTTCCTTGAATCCGTGGTCCGGAATTATCACCAACAGCAGATTGTCCCAAACAGGACTGCACTTGAGTGAGTCTACAAATGCGCCCAGACAACTGTCCGAGTAGGCAAAGGCGTTGTAAATCTTATTGTCAAGCCTGTGGTAGGGTACGTCAAAAGGCTCATGGCTGCTCAAGCTCAGGAATGCGTTGAACCATAGTGAATCCTTGCGCTCCTTTAGATCCGAAAGCAGACGGCTGAATGTGATTTCGTCATTCACTCCCCACGCGTTTGTGTGACGCTCGGAAACGGTGAAATCCACATCCGATGTGACATTAGTGAATCCGGTTCCGTAAAGCCAACTCTTCATGTTGGTGAAATTGATATCTCCTCCGTACATAAAGTATGTGGAGTAACCTTTATCTGCAAACTTATGCGGCAAAGAGGGCAGGTTGGCACTCTTTGAAGGAAGTTTCATGATAGACGTGACAGGCAGGCCGGGATGTCCGTTCATGAGGCATACCAATCCTCGGTCGGTGCGGAAACTGCCGGCGTAGCAGTTGCTGAAGTACACACCCTCGTTGATTAGGCTGTCCAAATGCGGAGTTACATCGGGGCATCCGCTGATGGCGTTAACAAATACGCCGCCGAATCCCTCCATCACCAGCATCAGCACATTTGGCCGTTGGGTGTTGAGTAGGGTATCGGTAATGGTGTTGTCAGTATCATATAATCCGTCAAAAACGGAACTTCTTTCCTTTTCGTCCAGATAGTCATACCATTCGGAGTAATCGGATGTTTTGCTCATGGAGCTTAACAAACTGAATGCCGGGTTTACGGCCGAATGGTTCAGAAACTGGTCTGAACTGAAATAGGAGTGTCCCACATTCATGGTAGACTCTTTGAGTCCGCCTCTTGCAGCCAATGCCAATGGTAAAGCCAACGCAACATAAAACAGAGAGACAGTGACGCGCATGAGTACCTTGTTGAAGGTGGCCTCATATGGTTTGATAGCGGCTACCAGGAACCATCTTATCAGCAAAGCTATGATAAGAACTCCGATAAATCCCAAAATTGTGGCCCATAACGGAGTACTGGCAAAAGCTTCACCAGGGGTACGCAGATAAAAGAATACTGATGCATCAAGTTTGAATCCCCAGAAGGGATAAAGCGCTGCATCACCTGCAAAAATAAGTGCCAGCACCAATGCTACCAGGTCGTCATATATCCGCCAGATTTTCTTGACAGGACAACTGCTGAACCATATGGTACAGATGATCAGTATAAGCGGGACGAATGTGAGATATGAGGCAACTGCCAGGTCAACTGGAAGTCCGTGCCATATTACCTTGAACCAGTCTACGATTGAGTAACCGCTTTTAAGAGCTCCGGCGTAGAGCATAAAAAGAGGTTTTTGGAGCATAAACAGCAATACAAGCCTGATAAAATGACTTGCCAATGCTTTAAGACGACGGCTATTTGCTTCAGTTATCCTCATTTTTATTTACGACCGAAATCAGCGGGAATCTCTCCCCACTTTTTTGTATCCCATTTAATAATTTGATTACGATAAGTGTTCTCCCTGAGCCAGCGCTCAGCACTTTCAATCCTTTCAAACACGGCCTCGGTTTCAGGAGTCCGTTCCAACTTGGTGCGGCACTGTTTTTTTTGCACCCAGTCTATCGCGTTGCGGCTGTCGCTGTAGAGAGGCCAATCAAGCCCGCGGCTTTTGTAGAGTGCAAGAGCATGAACAATAGCCAGGAACTCACCTATGTTGTTCGTTCCCAGTATGGGACCAAAGTGAAATTTCTCTTCCATGTCGCCCAGATATACGGCACGGTACTCCATCTGTCCCGGATTTCCGCTACATGCGGCATCTACGGCAAGAGCTTGACGGATAACTTCCGGTGGAATGGGCTTTTCCTTTTTCTTGCGCCCTCCCTTATGTTCAGGGGCTTTTTTCTCTATATAATTCTCAGGCGGCAGGTTGATTGCCTCTTCGGCCTCCTCTCTGGTATCAAAACTCTTGTATACGGCACCCTTCCATCCTTCTACCTGTTGTTTGCATGCCTCCCAGGAGTCATAAACCCCGGGATTCAGCCCTATCCAAACAACATAGAATTTCTGTGCCATTCTTACATTCTCTCGGGAACTTCGATGCCTAACAGACCCATACCCAATTTAATGATCTTGCCCACGTTCTGCGCCAGTACCAAACGGAACATCTTGAGGTCACGGTTGGGCTCGTGCATGATGCTGAAATCGTGATAGAACTGGTTGAACTCCTTAGCCAGGTCATAGCAGTAGTTTGCTATAACTGACGGATTGTAATCATCGGCAGCCTGACGTACCACATCCTGGAATCCGTTGAGCAGTTGGATAAGCCCAATTTCCTTTTCGGATATCTGGGTATTCTCATCAGTGTAGAGTTTGCTTTCCAACCTGATTCCCTCTTCGGCCGCCTTACGCATGATTGAGCGTATACGGGCATAAGTATACTGGATGAACGGGCCGGTATTGCCGTTGAAATCGATAGATTCCTTGGGATTGAAGGTCATGTTCTTGCGTGCATCGACCTTGAGTATGAAGTACTTGAGTGCGCCCATACCCACAATGCGCATTATCTCGTCCTGCTCCTCCTTGGTCAGGCCGTCCAACTTTCCAAGTTCGGCCGATGTGGCGTGTGCTGTCTCTATCATCTCGTCCATCAGGTCATCGGCATCGACCACTGTACCCTCGCGGCTCTTCATCTTACCCTCGGGCAGCTCTACCATTCCGTATGAGAAATGCACCAGGTCCTTTCCCCACTTGAACCCCAGACGGTCAAGCAGAATGGAGAGCACCTGGAAGTGGTAGTTCTGTTCATTACCAACCACGTAAATCATGCGGTCAATAGGGTAATCCTTGAAACGCAGCTGAGCGGTTCCTATATCCTGAGTCATATAGACCGATGTGCCGTCACTGCGCAGCAGCAGTTTCTGGTCCAAACCGTTCTCGGCCAGATCGGCCCAAACGGAACCATCCTCCTTACGGAAGAAAAGGCCCTTCTCAAGACCTTCCATCACGGTTTTCTTACCCTCCAGGTAGGTCTGTGACTCATAGTATATCTTATCGAAACTAACGCCAAGACGCTTGTAGGTCTCATCGAATCCGGCATATACCCAGCTGTTCATGCGCTCCCACAGGGCACGTACCTCAGGGTCACCTGCCTCCCACTTGACCAGCATGGCGTGTGCCTCCTGCATCAGCGGAGATTCCTTCTCGGCCTTGGCCTTTGCCTCCTCCTGAGCCTTCTCGTCAAGCTGATCATAGTTTGCAGGCAGCAGGCTCTTTACCTCGGCGCGGAAATGCTTGTCAAATTCTACGTAGTAGTCACCAATCAGATGATCACCCTTTTTACCGGTAGATTCGGGCGTTGCTCCATTTCCCCACTTGAGCCATGCGAGCATTGACTTGCATATATGGATGCCGCGGTCGTTGACTATGTTGGTCTTCACTACTTTATAGCCGTTGGCAGCCATCACATTAGAGAGTGCGCCTCCAAGCAGGTTGTTGCGCACGTGACCCAGATGAAGCGGTTTGTTGGTATTGGGACTTGAATACTCTATCATTACAAGCTGTGAGTCTGGTGCGGCCTTACGCAGTCCGAACTGAGGGTTCTCATTGATATCGTTCAGCATATCTACCCAAGCCGTTGTTGAGATTACCAGGTTAAGGAAACCCTTGATCACGTTGTATGAACTTATCTCCTCGACATTTTCCATCAGCCATACACCAATCTCGCCGGCTGTCTGCTCAGGACCTTTGCGTGACATCTTGAGATACGGGAATACAACTATTGTCAGATGGCCCTCGAACTCTTTCTTTGTTTTCTGCACCTGGACCGATGCGGCCTCAATCTCTTGACCGTAGAGTGCCTTAATGGCTTGAACGGTCTTTTCAGCTACCAAACTCTCTATTTTCATATTATCGTATTATGGACCGCAAAGTTACTGAAAAAATGGCTACTTTTGCGGCTCATAACATAGTTTATGAATAGAGTATGAATAAACTACCACCTGTAACCAAGAATCTTCTCATCATCAATGTGCTCTGCTGGATGGGCACTATGGCGTTGGCTAAATATGGGATAGACCTCCACAAACTGTTTGGTCTTCATTTCTTTTTGGCTCCAAGTTTTGGGATTTGGCAGCTCGTAACCTATATGTTCCTGCACGATGGTTTCCAGCATATATTCTTCAACATGTTTGCCGTCTGGATGTTTGGACGTATAATGGAAATCCAGTGGGGCTCAAAAAGGTTCTTGATATTTTATCTGCTCTGCGGAATAGGAGCCGGACTTATGCAGGAGCTATGCCAGTTTGTACATTATGAACTGGTCTATGCCAATTATTCTCTTGCCGAAGTCGGAAATGGCATTACCATTCCCATGATGCAGTATCTGGACCGTATCCTAACCGTGGGTGCATCGGGTGCTGTTTACGGAATACTTTTGGGTTACGGAATGACATTTCCAAATAACCAGTTGTTTATCATACCTTTCCCGTTCCCCATTAAGGCCAAGTGGCTGGTGATAGGTTACGTGGTGTTGGAACTGGGTCTTGGTATCCGAGGTAGTGCTGCGGATAACGTGGCTCATTTTGCCCATCTAGGAGGCATGCTTACAGGTTTCCTGATCCTGCTCTACTGGAAGCACAAGGAGCGTAAGGACAATCATATCAATTTCACCTGGTAATGAGCCTGATAGATGAACTCAATATGAAATTCCGCACCGGCGGTATTGTGACGCGTCTGGTACTCATCAATTGTGCGGTATTTGTGGCGATGCTGTTACTTGATATCAGTTTCACTCTATTCTCGTTCGGCGATGACAAGTTCGCCTTCACGGTTTGTTTCTATCCCTGGAGTCCCTATCTTGTGACAGTCAGACCATGGAGCGTTGTAACATCACTTTTTTCCAGTTGGGGACTTTGGCATCTGATATTCAACATGATTATTCTTTATTGGTTGGGAGAGGTGTTTCTAAAGTACTTTACATCGAACAATCTGAGAGGACTTTATATATTGGGCGGAATTGCAGGAATGATCGTTTTCACCGGTATTTTCATGCTGTTTCCCTCATTACAGCTCAAGGATTGGGCGGGTAGCATGCCGCTTTGCTCGGCCTGTATTCTGGCGTTTTGCACTGCGCTTGCTTTCCGCGTTCCTGACAGCACAGAACCCATACCTCTCATTGGCCTTGTAAAGATTAAGTATATCGTTATAGCGCTTGCCATTATAGATGTTGCCATACTTTCCAATGTGAATCCCGCTACCGATGCGGCCCATCTGGGTGCTGCGTTCGTAGGCTGGCTGTTCAACACCATGCTGCGCAAAGGAAAAGATATAACAAAACCAGTTACAGCTGTGGCTGTCTGGCTGGATTCCGTTATTCATTCAAAGCGATAAAGAATGGTCCTTAGTGGACTGTCAACGTTAAATATATGGTTCACGTGCCGCGCGAACCATATTTTTTACTACATTTGCCGCAATTTATCCAAGAGGATTATTTTTTATTAGAGGTTTTATATTGTTTTAATGATGAAAATTGTAACAAAAGAGTTCCAGCTTCCTGATGGAAGAACCATCAAACTGGAGACCGGGAAACTGGCAAAGCAAGCCGATGGAGCCGTGATGCTGACATGTGGCAAAACAATGCTCCTGGCCACTGTATGTGCCGCCAAAGATGCAGTTCCCGGAACTGATTTCATGCCGCTGCAGGTAGAGTACAGAGAGAAGTATGCGTCAATAGGACGTTATCCCGGCGGTTTTACCAAACGTGAGGGCCGTCCCTCTGACTATGAGATTTTGACATGCCGTCTTGTGGACCGCGCACTGCGTCCTTTGTTTCCGGACAATTACCACGCTGAAGTTTTCGTAAACATCATACTGTTCTCCGCCGACGGAGAGCAGATGCCTGATGCTCTTGCCGGTCTGGCAGCATCAGCAGCACTGGCTGTATCGGACATACCTTTCCAGGGTCCGATATCCGAGGTCCGCGTAGCCCGTATCAACGGTGAATACGTGATTGACCCCACATTCAAGCAGCTTGAGGAGGCCGATATGGATGTAATGGTTGCCGCAACCTATGACAACATCATGATGGTTGAGGGTGAGATGAAGGAGGTTAGCGAGGCTGACCTGCTTGGCGCCATGAAGGCCGCTCATGATGAGATCAAGAAACATTGCAAGATCCAGATGGAGCTGACCGAGGAGGTAGGCAAGACCGTTAAGCGCGAGTACTGCCACGAGGTTAACGACGAGGATCTGCGTCAGGCCGTAAAGGATGCCTGCTACCAGAAGTCATATGACCTGGCAGCCGAGGGCAATGCCGACAAGCATTCACGTGAGGCCAACTTTGAGGCTGTACGTGACGAGTTCAAGGAGCAGTATCATGCAGCACATCCCGAACTCAGTGAGGATGAGCTGGCCGAGAAGGATGCTCTGATTGACCGTTACTATCACGATGTTGAGCGCGATGCAATGCGTCGCTGCGTGCTCGATGAGGGCAAGCGTCTGGATGGTCGTAAGACAACCGATATCCGTCCCATCTGGTGCGAGGTAGGTTATCTGCCCGGACCTCACGGATCATCAATATTTACCCGTGGTGAGACACAGGCACTGTGCTCTGTAACTCTTGGTACCAAGGACGATGAGAAGATGGTTGATGACGTGCTGGATCAGCACGATGAGCGTTTCCTGCTCCATTACAACTTCCCGCCATTCTGCACAGGTGAGGCTAAGGCTCAGCGCAGCCTGGGTCGTCGTGAGATAGGTCACGGACATCTGGCTTGGCGTGCCCTTAAGGGGCAGATTCCTGAGGATTATCCCTACTGCGTTCGCGTAGTATCAGATATCCTTGAGTCAAACGGTTCATCATCAATGGCTACCGTTTGCGCAGGTACACTTGCCCTGATGGATGCCGGCGTTAAGATCAAGAACCCCGTATCAGGTATCGCAATGGGTCTTATCAAGAACCCGGGCGAGGACAAGTACGCTGTACTGTCAGATATACTTGGCGATGAGGATCATCTGGGTGATATGGACTTCAAGACCACTGGTACCGTAAAGGGTCTGACCGCAACACAGATGGATATCAAGTGCGACGGTCTGTCATATGAGATTCTGGAGAAGGCTCTGGCTCAGGCCAAGGCTGGACGTGAATATATCCTGAGCAAGATTACCGAGACCATTCCCGAGCCTCGCGCAGATCTTAAGCCCCATGCTCCCCGCATTGAGACCCTTACCATTCCTAAGGAGTTCATCGGCGCAGTCATTGGCCCGGGCGGAAAGATCATCCAGGGCATGCAGGAGGAGACAGGCGCAAGCATCAGCATTGATGAGGTTGACGGTGTGGGCAAGATTGAGGTTGCCGCATCAAACCGCGACAGCATCGAGGCTGCTTTGGCCAAAATCCGTGCAATCGTTGCCATCCCCGAGGTAGGTGAGGTTTACGATGGTACCGTACGTTCAGTAATGCCATACGGTCTGTTTGTAGAGTTCCTGCCCGGTAAGGATGGTCTGCTTCACATCAGTGAGATTGACTGGAAGCGTTACGAGACCATTGAGGAGACCGGTATCAAGGAGGGTGACAAGATTCAGGTAAAACTGATTGACATTGATCCCAAGACCGGTAAGTTCAAACTGTCACGTCGTGCTCTCATCGAGAAGCCCGAGGGTTATGAGGAGCGTCCTGCCCGTCAGCCCCGTCAGGATCGTGGTGAGCGTCCCGAGCGTGGAGACCGTGGCCCGCGTCAGGATCGTGGACCTCGCCATCACCACGATAACCGCCGCAACGACCAGCAGCAGGAGAATACTGAGAACAATGAAGCGCAGTAATCTTGTAATAGCTGTTCTGGCCCTTTTAACAGTAGCCTGTCAACCCAAAGTTGACAGGTTTACTTTGAATGGCCAGATAGTGGAAGCCGATGGCAAGACCCTTTATCTTGACCATATGGGACTGGACAAGGTTGAGGTTATCGACTCAGTCAAGCTTGATGCCGAAGGTGAGTTCAGTTTCAATCCCGTTGCGCCTAAGGATTGCTTTGATTTTTATCGCCTGAGAATAGACGGAAAGGTGGTAAATCTCACAATTGATTCTACAGAGACCGTTACGGTTAAGGCCAGCCTTCCGGTAATGCAGATTGCATACATGATTGAGGGATCTGATAATTCGTTACGTCTCAAGGATCTGGTCATGAGCCAAATGGGATTGCTTCAGGATCTGCGCCGCGTGACATCACAATACCGTAGTCCCGATCCCACTGCACTCCAGCAGCAGGTGAATGAGATGGTCGATGTGTTCAAGTCCGATATCATGACAGAGTTCATTTTGCCGTCTCCGAGCTCGCCTTGTGCTTATTACGCCCTGTTCCTTAGCATAAACGGACAGATGCTGTTCAATCCGCAGTCAGACCGTCAGGATGCAAAGTGCTTCGCAGCGGTGGCAACTCAGATGGATATGCTCTATCCTGATGCAGTCAGGACCACACATCTGCGCAATGTGGCACTCAAGGGAATGGCCAAGACATCGCCTTCACGTAATAATGCTGCCAGTGCTGAGGCAATCCAGCAGTTTGAGAACCTTGTTGTCGAGACAGGTTTGATTGACATTGAATTGCCCGATTGGCAGGGACGTACTCAGAAACTGAGCGATCAGAAGGGTAAGGTTATACTGCTTGATTTTACGGCATACAAGACTGATTATTCACCCAATTATAACCTGTTGCTCAGAACCCTGTACAACAAATATGCCGATCAGGGATTCAATATCTATCAGGTATCGGTAGACAGTGACGAGAGCTATTGGGTAAATACCGCATCAAATCTGCCTTGGATTTGCGTATATGACGAAGAGAGTGTCTATTCAACATACCTTAGGTCCTATAATGTCCAGCAGCTTCCTGCTGTGTTCCTGATTGATCGTGACGGTAACATCACTGACCGTCCGGAAAAGACAGATGAGCTGGACAGCAAGATAGCCAAGCTACTGGAGTAAAGGTAAAAAAATACTCTTTTGTTGGGATAGTGTAAAATTAATGCTATCTTTGCCAAAGAGACTGACACGGACTATTAGAGTTCCAACATCTTGAACGGATTGTTGGAATTCTTTTTTGCTCATGTCGGGATTGGATTGTAAAACCTATAAATTATTGATATTATGGCATATATGTCAGAAGAGGGCTACAAGAAACTGGTAGCCGAATTACAGTATCTTGAGGGTGTTCGCCGTCCTGAGATCATTCAGCAGATAGCCGAGGCACGTGATAAAGGTGACTTGAGCGAGAATGCCGAGTATGATGCAGCCAAGGAGGCACAGGGTATGCTTGAGGCCAAGATAGCCCAACTTAAGGCACAGATTGCCGATGCCAAGATCATTGATGAGAGCAAGATAGATACTTCGACGGTACAGATACTGACCACTGTCAAGATCCGCAATACTAAAAACAACGCCACAATGGTTTACTCAATCGTTCCTGAGAGCGAGGCAGATCTTAAGAGTGGCAAGATTTCAAGCAGCACACCTATTGCAAAAGGCCTTCTGGGTCATAAGGTTGGTGAGACCGTTGAGATTACCATTCCCAGCGGAAAGATAGGTTTTGAAATTCTGGAAATATCTCTCTGATTATGACAATCTTCAGCCGTATAATCGCAGGTGAGATTCCTTGCTATAAGATAGCCGAGACAGAGAACTGTTTTGCGTTCCTGGATATTAATCCGTTGGTGAAGGGTCATGTCCTGTGCATTCCCAAGCGCGAGGTAGACTATCTGTTTGACCTTACAGATCAGGAGCTCTGTGACCTGCAGCTTTTTGCCAAGAAGATTGCTGCAGCACAGAAGAAGGTTTTCAACTGCATCAAGGTAGGTGAGGCCGTACTTGGCCTTGAGGTGCCCCACGCCCACATACACCTTATCCCGATGCAGAGTGAGAAGGATATGCTGTTCAGCAATCCTAAACTCAAACTTACTCCCGAGGAGTTCCAGAAGATTGCGGCCGATATCCGCGCAGCGCTTTAATTCTTTTTGAAATATTTGCCAATTACGGGAAGACTTGCCAACGGCAGGTCTTTCTTTATTAGATAAGCCAGGTAGATGCAGATGAGAGCGGTGTTGATTGTGAGCGCCAGCCAGGTTGGGAGAGGTTTGGCTCCCAGATAGACCATGTACAGTACTGCTGCCAGCAACACGTACTTGAAGATATCCATCAAGGGATAGTTTATGGGACTCTTCTTTTGACCGACAAAGTAGGAAAGGAGCATACATGTTCCGTATCCTGCAAATCCTCCCCATGCACAGGCTATATATCCGTATTTCGGCACATATATGAAATTTATTGCCAGAAGCACGGCACAGCCAATGAATGAGAATATGGCTCCCCACCAGGTCTGGTCAATCAGTTTGTACCAGAAAGAGAGGTTGAAATAAATACCCATGAATATCTCCGCAATCATGACTATTGGCACAACCTTTAGGCCTTCCCAATAGGTTCTTCCTATGATAAACTTCAGGAAATCCAGGTAGAACATCACGAACAGGAATGCCAGCAGTGAGAAGATTATGAAATACTTCATGGCATCGGAGTAAATCTTGTTCTGGCCAACCTTGTCCTTTGCAGCGGTGCTGAACACCATAGGTTCATAGGCGTAACGGAATGCCTGGGTGAGCATAGACATTATCATGGCAACCTTAACGGCGCTTCCGTAAATACCCAACTGTATTTCGCCCTCCTCGCCAGTGATAATCTTGGTAAAGCAAATCTTGTCGGCCACCTGGTTAAGGATGCCGGCAAGACCCAGAATCAGGATAGGCCAGGTGTAAGACAGCATCTGTTTGAACAGTTTTGTGTCAAATCCGTTCCTTATCTGTCTTATCTCGGGCAACAAGCCTATGGTAATGCTGGCCGAACAGAACAGATTGATGTAGAATACATATCTGATCAGGTTATCCATGCTGTACCATCCAAGCAGTCTTGGGTGATTCTGATAAACCGATGAGAACCAAAGCACTATTATCAGGTTGAGAGCAATTGTAAGGCCAATATTGGTAAGCTTGAGCGCTGCAAATTTTATTGGCCTCTTAAGGAATCTCAGATATGAGAATACAATAGCCTGGAAAGAGTCAATAGCCACTACGAGCGACAGGGCTGTTACATACTCGGGGTGATCAGGATACTGTAGGAAAGCACTTATCTCGTACCGGAATGTTATGCACAAGGCGGCAAACAGAGCCGAAAGAACGCCTACAGATATAAGGGCGGTAGAATAGACCCGTTCGGGTTTCTGCCCCTCTTTGTTGGCAAACCTGAACATCGTGGTCTCCATTCCGAATGTAAGCAGCACCAGGCAAAGAGCAGTGTAGGCATACATCTTGGTAATGGCTCCGTACTGTGCATCCTGAGCCTTTAGGATATTAGTGTACAGGGGAGTAAGCAGATAGTTTATAAATCTACCTACGATACTACTAATACCATATATGGCCGTATCCTTGGCCAACGATGCCATTTTGCTGCTTGCCATAGCTAAAGCTTATTTAAGGAGTTCTGCAATCTTCTTTTCCAAATCCTCACCTCTAAGACTTGTAGCAATGATCTTACCGGTGCTTGCTTCAACCAGGAAGTTGGCGGGGATTGAATTTATGCCGTACAGTTGTGCCACCTCATTATCCCAGGCCTTTACGTCACTCAGTTGTATCCAGTTCATCTGGCTGTCCTCAATAGCTTTGAGCCACGCATCGCGGGAGCGGTCCAGTGATACTCCTATAATTTGGAATCCCTTTTCAAAGTACTTGCTGTAAGTGGCTTTAAGATATGGAAGTTCACGCATGCATGGGCCGCACCACGATGCCCAGAAATCTATCAGCACATACTTTACTCCGGGCGTGGCCATTACATCCTTTGATGAAATCACATTTCCGTTCAAATCGGTCTGGCTGAATTCAATGTATGTCTTTCCGGGTGCTGTTGCCAGTGCTTTGACATTGTGCTCATCCAACTGTTTCCAGATATCGGTCTCATGCAACTCCTTCTTGAATGCATCCAGCATCTTTCTGGTTACAGCAGGTTCCTGCTCATATGAGATCTCACGCAGGCATATCAGACCGAACAGATTATCAGTATGTTTCTTGGCGTTCTTTCCAAGATATGAGTACCACTCATCAACAAGTTTATCCTGCTCTTCCTTCTGATCGTTCAACTCATCATATTTTTGTTCAAGCTCACGCTCTTTCTTTTGCATTTCGGTAAGCAGATTGTTTGATATGGTGCCGGTTACAGAGAAGTCATCGGACTCTTTTTCCGGAAACATGGATATCATACCGGGTTCCCAAACAACGTTCCAACTGTTTTTGGTTCCACGTGTGCTGGGTGCATCGGATATATAAACCAGTTGGGGAGTAGTTTTTTCTTTTAACCCTTTGAATACAAAATGAAAGGTGCTGTCTATGGAGGTTGAGTCAATTACCTGACCCGATTTTATCATGTAAGCGGTCTTGCTTTCAGTATTGCGGAAATAACCATGCAGATAATAGATGTCATTAGGTGCTGAACATGCCACCAGGAGAGTTGCAAGCATCAGAAATAGGATTGTTTTTTTCATTATGATAGTACGTTTAGTTTTAGTACCTCAAATATAGAGAGTAAGTTTCAGAATTAGGCTTTAAGGCTGGTTTAATTCTCGAAAAACGAGACATTTATTTTCAAATATTCTGTTGCGTGTGAAAATTCTTTACTCTACATTTGCAGAGCAAACGAATTAAGTCGCATACTTAGATCCTCTGGATTTCTAAGATGTGACTTTTTTTGTTTGTGCTATTGATTAACAGTTCTATTACCAATTAATGTTTAAATGGTTCATTTAAATGTAGTATCCGTTGAAAAACACGCCCGTAACAAGTTGAAAGGCACAAAAGTCAAACCTGTTCCGGCCATCCGTACCGGTCAGGGCCACTGTCAAGTTAGCGTCGGTCCTGATCCGGACGGTTGGGAAACTTTGAAATGATGATTAAAAAAGCATTACTATGCGATTTAAAACGTTTGTTTTCCGTATTGAGGGGTGATGATTGGAGATTTTTTCTGTTAGAACAACTCAAAGCGGATGATCGCGGAGTCAATGACAAACTGAATATGTGAATGAAAAGAGAGACATGTATTCAGATTTGGAGAAGAGAAGGGATAAAGACAGTGCCACCCTTGCAAAGTACTCTGTCAATACCCCTTCTCGGTCCAAGTCCCAAGTTAAACCTTAAACCTGAACGCCGCAAAGATAGTGGTTTTTATTCAAGTTATTTGGTTCTATGGCCTAGTGGGTTATAAGAACCGCAAAAACATTTATTCATCTAAAACACAAAAAAATTATTAATCAATTAATTAAATTACTATGAAAAAGAAATTGACAGTTCTGGTATCAACAGCCCTGTTTGCATTTGGGCTTGCTTTTTATGCCAATTATTCAAATACCGTGAATGTACTAAGCGACAGCAATGTTGAAGCTCTCTCCAGCGGTGACGACAATGGTGGAGGAGGTAACCCTTATATTGAATTTGGTTCCTCTCCCAATAGGGTGATTGCGGATATGCAAACACATGTAATTGTGATTGAAAATATGAGACAGGCATATGATAGTAAAGGTCGTCCGATGAATGGTTGCATTCAAGAAGTAGGAAGCGCATGTGTGATTGATACGACAACAACGGTTTATAATTTGGGCCAGATCACATCGTTCCTTGAGTCCTTCTTTAATGCGCTGTCTGTGGCTGTGCCTTTCTTCCAATTCATTATTGGTCTATTTAAATAAAAAAATATACTGACTGCACTGGTCTTACTACCAGGCAGTCAGTAATTACAAGAATAAAAAGATATGAAAAGAATTATTACTAAAACGACGTGTGCCATTGCCAGTTTAAGTGCTGTTTTTTTGTTTTTTGGTTGCGGTAAAAGTTCCAAAGACGTAGATGTGAATAATGTTGAAATAGTAAAATTGAATAATCTTAATTCGGACATACGAATAGTTCCCGTTAAGTGTGATTTTCCAATGGAAGGAATTTATCGGGGCCTTGCGTATGACAATTATACTTTCCTATTAGGTGAGTCGCATAAGACGGTTTACTGTATGCAGAAAGATTCTATTGTTTCTGTTCTGGATGCTTCTGGCCGAGGTCATGGGGAGTATTCCTCGATAAATGATTTTGCTTATTCTCAAGAAGAACAAATTCTTTATGTTATTGCCGATGGAAAGTTAATGAAATACAGTGTGCCTGAAATGAATTATATCAGTTCGACAAATCTTTCGATTACACCGATGGGTATGATAGTCGTTAATGCGAAGGAAATACTGATGAAGTGTTCTTTTTCTGAAGATAATCAGAAGGATGTTTATAGAGGTCTTTGTTTGGTGTCATCCGAAACGGGTAATGTATTGGAAAGGGTATGTGATCTTGATTATATCGGTACTAAGATGTTTATGCCATGGGATTTGACAATGGTGCCGGATGGTTGCCTTTTTCCTCAGAATTCACTTACCCAAAACAGCATATTATTTTATAACACGGCAAATGGATGTATTGAAAAACTCTTTTCGTTTTCATTCGATTCCAAATGGAGAGTTCCTAAAAAATTAGTTAAACTGGCAGGGAAAGATCCTATGCTTTATGCTATGGAAGACTTTAAAATGAACAAACATCTTGAAGGAGTTCATTTTCCGAGCATCATTAATTCGGTTCTCGTTTTTTGGTGTTTTCCAAGGGAAAACGATAATATCAGACAAGTTGCTTTAATAGTAAGAGACGGTAAAGTAACATGCCGATCATATATAATACCTGGAATAGAGTTCGCATTAAGTCCTTATTATTTTGATGAGGGTTATTGTGTTGACATTATTTCCAGCACAGATATAAACGATGATACCATGGAGGATAATGAAAATTCTCCCTTGTCTTTAGAAATAAAGAAGGTTGCTAACGCCCAACCATTTGATAATCCAGTGCTAATATATTTTAAAGTCAATTGAATATGGGCTCTTTGAAAACAGACGTCATTTTTAAAGCTACATTAAGAACGATTATATATGCATTGTTTGGCTTTTTTGTCTTTTTCCTGACATCGTTTTTCTTATATAAGAAGAATTACACAAAGGGATCATTTCATTATTCAACGATAGGTGAAGCAGACAGTTGTATCTTAGAATATCCGGATTATTTGTTTAAAACAGGGAATGGTGTCATTCTTATGTACATTGAAACAAAGGCGTGCGCAAAATGCTCGGAATCAATTATCTTGAATACTGTCAATTCTCTAAAAGACTCCAAATTGATAGTTGAGCCTGTTTTGTTGTTTCATCCTTCAGAAAAAACTGATTCGGTCAAGATCAATGATTATTACGATATTTTTGCTGAACATGTGAAAACTGTCGTCACATATGATGATTCTATAATGATTAATAATTCGTGGTTGCCGGATAATTTTGGTTTTTACGGAATAGTGACGGACTCATTGAATATGGTGCAATATGCGGGGTCGTTGTTCGATCCCGGGTTTCTGGCATGTTGCAAGAGACAGTTCGGTAAGAGAGAATCAGAACGGGAATGAAACGTGACAGCAAGCTTAGTTTGACTGTGGTTGACAATATAGCTATAATTTCTTACTTTTGTGGTGACTAATCAATTGGGCTTGTTATATGAGACGCTTGTTGTTGGCAACGCTGTTAGTGTTCTGTTTTGTTCCGTTGGCATTCTCACAGTCTGCAAATGCCCTGTATCTTAAGGATGGGAGCAGGATTATAGGATATGTAATGGAGCTGGATTCTTTGGGCGATGTCAAGATTCAGACTACCGATGGTGAAATCAAGACTTTTCCGTCAAGCAGCGTTCAGGAGATAAACTGGTCATATGTTATTAAGGATTCGGGGCCGGGAGCGATATACCGTTATGCCGATACTTTCCGCTGGAAGTTCAATGATACGGAACTTTCGGACCGTAATTATGAGAATTATTTTGACGATGACTTGTACCACACTTATGTGAGTGGCAGTAATCAGTTCAATATAGGTGGAGCCTGCTGGGTGTATGGTGTCACGTTTCTGGTGATGACTGTACTGGAGTTTGATCCCAAAGCCGATAGACAGAGCGGCGCATTCTGGGGATACGCTGCCGGAACTAACGCTTTGATTTGTCTTGGAAGTGTGTTTACAGGTATAGGTAAGGCGCGTCTTAACTGGGTTGAGCGCACTTTCAATGCTCAGAATGCTGCAACCAACGAGATATCATCTTCGGGGTACTCAAGGATTTTGGAATCCATGAAACTGAATCCTTCAGTCATGATGACTGCTCAGCGGGATCTGGGATTTGGTGCAACTTTGAGTTTTACTTTCTGATTTACGGACAGACCAATCGGTCGTAAGTAGTTCCAAAGACGGTTATCTTGCCGTCAGGGCGGAATCCGTTACGGGTGTACAGGCGGTAGGCTGTGTCGTTGTCGGGATCGACAGCGATGGTAGCCATTGAGATTCCAGATTCATCACGCTGGCGGAACATGTCCTGTATCAAGGCCGATGCTATGCCTTTGTTGCGGTATTGGGGTAACACTGCCAGTGAGTCCAGGTAATACTCTCCTGGGTGGGATTCATCATCCATATTGTGATAGTCATCACCTACATACATGCGTATCATTGGGAACGTGATATCGCGCATTTGGCGGTATCGGGCACCGTCATATGCTACCATAAGTCCCACTGGAACACCGCCAAAAAGCGCGATAGTGGCGTTGCACCAGCTGTAGAGCGTATCGTCACGACGGCTGATATCGGCCAGATGCTCAATATGCCGTTCATCGGTCTCATCAATATGCAGCGCCCGCAACACGTTCTCTGCAATGAAACGCGCATCGGCCACCGTGGCTCTCCTGAGTGTTATCTTTCCGTCCATTGCATTGCAAAGATAGTACAAAAGGGGACAGGCCCCAATTGTACTATTTGAAGCGTTGCAAAAACGTTGCAAAAAAAATGCAACGGTAATGCAACGCTGATTGCTTGGTGCAGGCTGGATATGGGACATACATTTGCAGCAGAAATGAAAAAAATCACGGATATGAAAAAGTTGGTTTTTGCAATTGTGTTGTTACTGTCAGCCAGTGTTGCTTCTGCCCAGGAGGAGCATTCCATTACATTTAATGTTGAGGGTGTAGAGATAGCAAAGAATTATCTGCCTGTAAAGTATGGCGCAGACTTGGGTCGCAAGTGGGCCAAAGGCGAGCCTTATCTGGGTTGCAGTTTTGCCGACAAGTCTATGGTGGATGCCGGCGACAACCCATTCTTCTCAATGGTATGTCTGGCCTATGCCCAGCACAGACCCATCGTGCTTTCGCCCGATATCATGTGGATAATAATCTGTAACGGTTACTCGCAGTACGTAAACCGTGATCCTGAAAGTTTCCGCCAGTATCTGGTGGATCATGATGGGAAGGAGACACTTGTAATAAGGACTGATATTAATACCACCACTGCGCAAAAAGTCGAGCAGTTTGCGGCATTGATAGCAAAGGAGACCAAGGGTGATGTAGCTGAACTCATGACCTGTAACTTCTCTACAACAGGTACCATTGAGAGGATGGTGTCACAGGTTACACTTATGGAGACCGTAAAGCAGTACTTTGATTATCTGGAGATGCGTTTGGGATGTGGTATTCCAAGAGTGACGCTTGAGGGTACTCCTGATGATTGGCGTCTTCTGCGTGAGAAAACACAGAAACTGGGCGAATTCGGAGTGAAATCGTGGACAAAGAAGCTGGATCCTATCCTGAAAGAGTTTGAATTGGCCTCCCAGGGTAAGCCTAATATTGACTTTTGGTATGATATGGCAATGAAGGGACGTTCATCGGCCTTTCATCTGGAAGGTGAATTTACTTGCGGTGGCAAGCCCTCTTACGGCCCCACTCCTTTTGACGGATGGTTTCTGGAGTTCATTCCGTTTGATGCCCGCGGGGAGCGTCCCTCTAAGATACCATACGGTCATGAGTTGCCACCCCTGATGACAAGCGTTCCCATAATTCAGTACACCGAGGATGAAGCGGGAAACAGTATGGGTGTAAGCGGACTTGAAATGCGTGCCGGCATTGTGGGCCTGGTGCAGGATCAGGAGACTATGGCTTTGCGTCCCGAGATTGGCTGGCTGGTAAGGGAAGACCCTACATTTGAATTTGATGGGGAAGATGTTATAAACAAGGCTCAGCAAGTCAAATCCATGGGTGATGGAGATGCAGTGATAAAGCAGGAAATAAAAAAGCACAAGCATATAAAGGTTGTAAGCAGTTCGTATGCGAGTATCTCGGGAAAGAAGCCAAAGGCTGGTGATGTCATATCCGGCACAGCTGAGGATGCCGAAGGCCCCATGATGATGGTCAATGTGACAGAGCGTGATGATAGGGACAGGATAGTAGCACATACTGTTACTGACATAGAAGGAAATTTCTCATTCAAATTGGTAAACCCCGATGACCAACTGCAGATTACATACGTAGGGTATGAAACGGTAAGGACAAGTATTACCGGTTCTGTATTTACAATAACGATGGTAGAACAGGAAGATTTACCAATGATTGAAATTACCGCAGATCGACGCATGGAACCGCATGGACTCCCTATCCCTCTGCGTGAAGCATCCCGTTCCAGATAAAACAAACGCAATTATGAAAAAGACAATATTTGCATTTGGACTAGTACTGTTGCTCGGAACAGGAGTCATCCCGGCCAAGAGGATCAGGAATACTTCATTGGAGGATATCGTGACGCTTGGACCCGGAGCAGTAACTTTTAAGGTTGAGGATGTGGAGATTGCCGAAAATCTTCTTCCTGTAAAAAATGGTGCGGATTTTGGCTGCAAGTGGGCCGAAGGCGAGCCATACCTGGGTTGCAGTTTTGCCAACAAGTCACTGGTTGACGGCGATAACAACGCTTTCTTCTCAATGGTATGCTTGGCTTATGCTCAGCACAGACCCATCGTACTTTCGCCCGATATAATGTGGATAGTTATCTGTAACGGGTACGCTCAGTATGTAAACCGTGACCCGGAAAAGTTCCGTCAGTATCTGGTTGACCATGAGGGAAAAGAGACTCTATTAATACAGACTACGCCTGAAACAACTACGGCGCAGAAAGTTGAGAAATTTGCAGCATTGATTGCAAAAGAAACCAGAGGCGATGTTGCCGAACTCATGACCTGTAACTTCTCCACGACAGGAATGATAGAGAGGATGGTGTCACAGATAACCCTCATGGAGGCTGTAAAGCAGTACTTTGATTATTTGGAGTGGATTGTTGGGTGTGGTATTCCCAGTGTAACGCTTGAGGGTACTCCCGATGACTGGAAACTTCTGCGTGAAAAGACACGGAAGTTAGGCGAATTCGGTGTCAGGCAGTGGACCGATAAGCTGGATCCTATATTGGCGGAGTTTGTGTCGGCATCGGAGGGTAAACCAAATCTTAAGTTCTGGTGGAATATGGCCATTAAGGGCCGTCCTTTTGATTTTCATCTCAAGGCCGGTGGAGGATGTTTTGCGGCTTCATATGGTCCTACTCTGTTTAATGGATGGTTCTTGGAATTCATACCTTTTGATTATTGGGGAGAACGTCCGTCTGCAATACCCTATGGACATAGTCTGCCTCCGCTTATGACAAGTGTTCCTATTATCCAGTATATTGATGATGGAATGGGAAACTGTATAGGTATAAACACTTTGGATCTGCGTGGAGGTATAGTGGGCCTGGTGCAGGATACTGCGACTATGGCGCTGCGTCCTGAGATAGGCTGGCTGGTAAGAAACGAATCTGAGAAGCAGGATGACAGACCTTTGGGAAAAAGGCCTGATTACGGATCTTATGGTTTTGTGGATCCGGATTTTAGAGAGCCATTGTATATGGCTGAGTTTGAAGGCTGGGGAATAGAGCTTGACTATAGAGTTTGGTGATTGATAAGTGGGTTTGTTGAAAAGTAGTACCATTGGGGTCTGTCCCCAATGGTACTCTTTTTGTATCTTCGCAAATAATAATGTACAGGCGCGTATGGTACTCAACTGGATTTGGATTTCATTCTTTCTTATTGCATTTGCAGTAGCTGTGATACGGCTCTGTATGGGTGATGCGGGAGTGTTTCAGGATATCATGGACTCCACGTTCTCATCGGCCAAGACGGGTTTTGAGATTTCGCTGGGACTGACCGGCGTACTGTCACTGTGGCTGGGTATAATGAAGATTGGCGAGAAGGGGGGATTGGTAAATACTTTCGCCCGATGGCTCAGTCCCGTGTTCTCACGCCTGTTCCCGGACCTTCCCAAGAATGATCCTGCCTATGGCCATATCTTCATGAATGTTGCAGCCAATATGCTGGGTCTGGACAATGCGGCCACTCCCATGGGACTCAAGGCTATGGAGCGCATGCAGGAACTCAACAAGACCAAGGATGTGGCATCCAACCCCATGATTATGTTTCTGGTGCTCAATACATCAGGCTTGACAATTATCCCAGTAAGCGTGCTGGTATATCGTGCGCAGATGGGTGCTGCCCAGCCGGCCGATGTTTTCATTCCTATTCTGCTGGCCACGTTCTTCTCAACTCTGGTGGGCCTGCTCGTTACCTGCTTTATCCAGAAAATCCATTTTGATAAGGTACTGATAGGCTTTGTGGGTGGACTGAGCGTACTGGTTGCCTTGATTATCTGGGGTTTCTCTCAACTTCCGGCAGTAAAGATAGGACCAGTATCCACATCGATTGCCAACATAATCCTGTTTGTGGTGATAATAGGGTTCATAATATCGGGCGTAAAGGCCAAGATAAATGTCTATGAGGCATTTGTTGAGGGAGCCAAGGACGGTTTTACCACAGCGGTCAAGATCATTCCTTACCTGATTGCAATTCTGGTGGGCATTGGCGTGTTCCGTGCATCGGGAGCGATGGATGCTCTGGTTGGCGGTATAGGCTGGTGCGTTGAGAAGTGCGGACTTGACAGTCAGTTTGTAGGCGCTCTGCCTACAGCCCTGATGAAACCTCTTTCAGGTGGTGGGGCACGCGGCCTGATGATTGACGCAATGACTACATACGGAGCCGATTCGTTTACAGGACGTCTGGCTTGTCTGTTCCAAGGTTCTACCGATACAACGTTCTACATACTGGCAGTTTACTTTGGCAGTGTGAATATCAAGAATACCCGTCATGCCGTGGGCTGCGGACTGTTGGCCGATCTGGCCGGCATACTGGCCGCTATATTCCTGGCATATCTGTTCTTTGCATAATCTGAAAACGATGATATCATTTCTGACTGAAAACATAAAGATGCCCCGTCTGGACCGAAAGGCGGTGAGGGCATGGATCGCGGCGGTTGCGGCTACATATGATGGCCGTAAGGTGGGCAACCTGAATTACATTTTCTGTAATGATGACCGTATCCTGGAGGTTAACAAGGAGTTTCTGGGACATGACTACTATACGGATATAATCACTTTCGATTACAGTGAGCCGGGGCTGGTAAGCGGTGATATGTTTATCAGTTTGGAGACGGTTGAGACTAACAGTTTCAAGTTTCATACGTCTTATGACAAAGAACTGATGAGAGTGATCATTCATGGGGTGCTGCATTTGTGCGGCATCAACGACAAGGGACCGGGCGAGCGGGCCATCATGGAGGCTTCCGAAAACCGAGCCCTGGATATGTGGTACAAGAAACAATTTTGACCAGATGAGAAAGATACTATTGTCTGTTGCATTGTTGCTGGCGGGAGCATGTGTCGGAGTATCGGCCCAAAGTCGTCTGAGGGATGCCGATACACGTTTGCTTGATGAGTGCCGCACGGTGTTTACCCAAGGTGACTTCGGCGCCGCAGGATCGTTGCTTGATGAATGGATCAGGGAGACCCGAGACAAGAAGCAGGCTTTGACCGAGGAGATTGAATATATGCAGGTGGTGATTTCCGCCGAGCGTGATCTCTACACTGCAATGCCGGCCATTCAGATTTTCATGTCCAAGTACCCCAACTCAATGTACAACAACAGGATGCTTGCTCTTATGGGCTCATCACATTTTGTACAGCATGAGTATCAGGATGCCATAGAGTGTTTTGACGAGTGTGACCCGCTGCTGCTTGACGAGAATGACTGCCGCCGTATGGTGCGTCATAATGCAATAGCTTTGTTCCGATGCGGACGTGCTCAGGAGGGTTATCTGCAGCTTACCATACTGGAACGTCTGGTTGATGATCCTGATGAGGACGAGGATATTGTTTTCTATCGCGCATATTACGATTATGTAAACGGTAAGAGCTCTCAGGCCAAGATCGGTTTCGAGAATTCACTCGAGTCACGTCATGATGATGAAGCCCGCCTTTACCTGGCCGAGATGGCACTGAACGGCAATGGTGATATCACTCAGGCGTATGAGACCGCCAACAATCTGGTGGCAACTACCGATGACCCGTATATTGAAGCTGAGGCCGAGCGCATACTGGGTGAGTATTGGTACAAGAAAGGTGAATATGCAAAAGCTGTTGATTTGCTGACCAGCTATCTGGCAACAGGACAGAGTCAGGATGTACGGCATGACACCTATCTGTTGGGCATGTCAGAGTTCCAGACAGGCGATATGGACGGAGCAATTGGGCATCTCACACAGGTTGTTACCAGTGAGGATGATGCTGTCACGCAGAATGCGCTTTTGCATATAGGTCTGGCCAATCTTAAGAAAGGCGATAAGAATGCAGCCCGTTTGGCGTTTGAGCGTGCATCGAACATACCCGGTAAACCTGATGTAAGGGAACAGGCTCTGTACAATTATGCGATGGTCATTCATGAGACATCATACTCGCCGTTTGCCGAGTCAGTGACATCGCTGGAGCGTTTCCTCAATGAGTATCCCAAATCAGCTTATGCCGACAGGGTGAGCAGTTATCTGGTTGATGTATACATGAACACACCCAGCTATGATGCTGCACTGGCATCAATAGCCAAGATACAGAATCCCGGTGCATCCATACTTGCTGCCAAGATGCAGCTTCTGTACAAGAAGGCTATGGACGATATGGCATCGGGCAATCTCGACAATGTTCCGTCAATGTTGAGTGATGTGGTTGCACTTGAGCGTTATGACCGCAAGACGGCCAATGAGGCGCTGTTTTGGCGCGGTGAGTGTTATTACCGTATGGGGCACATAGACCGTGCCGAGGCCGATTACAGCCGTTATCTGGCTCTTACCGGAAGCGGAATGACATATAACAGCGGTCTTGCCAACTACGGATTGGGTTATATCTACTATAACCGCAATGATTATACCAAGAGCGGTAAGGCTTTCAGGACAGTGATAGAGACTTCACGCCAGACAGGTATTGATGATTATGTAGTGGCTGATGCCGCTCTGCGTGCAGGTGACTGCATGTTCTACGGCCGCCAGTATGACAAGGCTAAAGAGTATTACGGTACTGCAATAAACCTTGCACCTGCCACAGGTGATTATGCACTTTACCAAACGGCAATGGTCAACGGATTGCAACGTAATTACCAGCAGAAGATACTGGATCTTGACAAGCTTACCGTTAACTATCCTCACTCACCGTATGTGGCATCGGCTCTATATGAGGAGGGACGAGCTTATCAGCAGACCGACAAGCCTGAGCAGGCAGTGGAGGTATTCAGCCGTATCATATCGGATTATCCCAATACTGACTTGGCACGCAAGGCATCGGCTGAGACGGCACTTATCTATTACCAGACCGATAAGTACGATGAAGCTATCGTGGCATACAAGGATGTCATAGCCCGTTATCCGGGCAGCGATGAGGCCCGTACGGCTCTGGTGGACCTCAAGTCCATCTATGTTGAGAAAGGTGATATAAACACCTATCTGGCTTATACCGAGACTGTGCAGGGCGCAGCTCCGATTGCTGTGAGCGAGCGTGATTCACTTACCTATACGGCCGCCGAAGGCCTTTTCAGCCGTGGTCAGAAAGCCGAGTCAAAGGTGCGGTTCAAAGAGTATCTTGACCAGTATCCCAATGGCGCGTTTGCAGCCAATGCATGGTATTATCAGGGATTGCTTCTTGAGGAGGAAAATGACTATGAGAATGCATATGAGAGTTATATGCATAGTGCCGCTAATGAGAGCAGCCGTTTCTGCGAGAGCGCTCTTGATCACGCAGCCGCGATGGCCTGGTCGGTAGGCGACTGGGAGACGGCGATGGACACCTATATCCGTCTTTACAGCAAGACCACCAATGCAGAGCGTCAACGCACCAGCTTGTTCCGTATCGTGAGCAGTGCCGGTCAGATAAGTGAGCATGAGGCGGTTTTGCTCTATGCCGATAAAGCTCTGCAGACACAGCTTTCTACCGAGCAGCAAACCGAGGTCAACTACTGGAAGGCGCATGCTTTGCTCGAGGGCGGCAAAAGAGAAGAGGCACGTCCCCTGCTTGAGGAACTATCAAAAGATACCCGTTCCAGATATGGTGCGGAGTCCGATTATCTGCTTAGTCAGCTGTTGTTTGACAGCGGTAACAATGAAGGTGCCGAGAAGGTTATCATGGACTTCATACAGGAGGGTACGCCCCATATGTATTGGCTGGCACGCAGTTTCATATTGTTGAGTGATATATACCGTTCACAGGGTAAGGATGTTGAGGCGCGTCAGTATCTGCTCTCTCTCAAATCCAACTACACTGAGGATGATGATATAGCTGAAATGATTGCCAAACGACTTGAAGAATGATTGTTATGAAGAGATATATACTTTCGGTCCTTGTGGCCGTAATATGTTGCAGCGGAGTGAAAGCCCAGAATGATGTGCTGCCTTCCAGGTCGCTTACCATAGAAGGTGCATACAACCCCTCCATGTCGGAGCAGAGCAAGATAATGCCTGTCCCACAGCGTCCACAGACCGAAAGACAGAGTGCGGCTGTGAGTTACCGAACCGAAGCAGCTCCCCATCAGGGCTATCAGCGCAATGCTATGGGCGTGTTCGGCGAGCAGTCGGATGAAGTTAAGCCCGATAACTACTACGGACTGATACGTTTAGGGTACGGACTCCGTAACGTATCCGATGGCTTGCTTGATGCCGGGTGGAGAATTTCCGACAGGGATTTGTTTACCGTATCCGGCCTGATGGACGGATGGTCCACCAAGCCCGACGGCGATTGGAGATCGAAGATGTTCAATGGTGATATCAAGGCTGAATATTCTCACCGCTTTGACAGCATGACGGTGTCCCTGTACGGCGGATACGGACTCTCCCGTTTCAACTACCGTGAAGGTCAGTACATGACTCAGGCAATGCTTGATGCAAGTGATCTGAGACAGAAAACAAACCGTGCTGAATTCGGTCTGGGACTTAACGGCGGATTCAAACGGGTGGAATGGCATTTGAATGCCGGTATGCAGTGGTTCAACCGAAAAGGCCTGGATATAAACGGAACAGAACGCGATAACAGAGAGCGGCTGCTGCGCATTGATGCCGGGCTGGAACTCCCCTTGTTGGGCGGTTTAGGTGGTATTGATTACTGGCAGAAAACAGCTGCTTTTGATTGGCAGGGTATTTACGGATATGATTACAGTAATTTTACTGCAATAACCTTGTCTCCTTATTGGAAACAGACCTGGGGTGATTTGGATACACGCCTCGGCTTAAACTTGGATGTAAGGACTGATGCAGGACATAAGTTTCTTGTATCACCTATGGTTTCGGCTGAATATAATGCGGGAGAACGCGTCAAACTGCTGGCCGGTCTGACAGGCGGATTAAAGGATAACAGTATGCGTGCATTGGCCGGTATATCTCCGTATTGGGCAGAGACGGAGCAAATCAGGGATGGCTATGAGTTGCTGAATGCTTCAGTGGGTATGGCATATTCACAGGGAACATGGCTTACTGTTTCTCTGCGCGGAGGATACCGTCATACCATTGATGACATATTCCAGGTTAAACATGACAGCCTGATTGTGACATCACTGCTCAGACAGGAGGGGTCGGATGCTTTATATGCCCGTTTTGATGCCGACATGCTGTTTGCTGACAGGGCGCAGTTCAAGGTGGATGTAACATATAATTATTATACCGGTAAGTACTCTGACGGCATACTTGCCTTGAAACCTGTCGTGGACGGTTCGCTGTTTGGTAAGGTCAATATAATACCTGGTCTGGACGCAATGCTCACATACCGTGCGATGCTGTTCGGAAAGGTGGACGGCGACAGGATGCCGATGGTCAATGACGTAGCCCTGACTCTGGATTATGATTTCCGCAAGAATCTGTCGTTTTACATAACGGGTAACCGTCTGGCAGGCGGAAACTATTATTACTATGCAGGTTATCGTGCCATCAAGCCTTCGGTGATGATAGGAGCTACCTATCGCTTCTAAAAAAGAACACAAAAGGGACTGTCCCTACTGTGTGTTTTTTATTAATTTATAATTAATAAGGTGGAAGGACTGAATTTTTTATGTCTTTCCACCTTTTCTATATGTTTTTTTTGTTCTACTTTTGCCGCGCCTTTAGGGCATAACCAAATAAAAATATCATGCAGAAGAATCTGGTAATTGTGGAGTCTCCGGCTAAGGCCAAGACAATTGAGAAGTTTCTGGGAGCGGATTACAAGGTGATGTCAAGCTACGGACACATCTGTGACCTCAAGAAAAAAGACTTAAGCATCAATATCGACACGTTCGAGCCTATATATGAGATACCTACGGATAAGAAGAAGGTGGTAAGTGAACTCAAGGAGGCCGCCAAGAAGGCCGAAATGGTATGGCTGGCATCCGATGAGGACCGTGAGGGAGAGGCCATCAGCTGGCATCTGTTCGAGACTCTGGGACTTAAGCCTGAGAAGACCAAACGTATCGTTTTCCATGAAATTACAAAGAACGCAATATTGCACGCCATTGAGACCCCGCGTGACATTGATACCAATCTGGTATATGCACAGCAGGCTCGCCGCGTGCTGGACCGTATAGTAGGTTTCAAGCTTTCACCCATTCTGTGGCGTAAGGTTAAGCCGGCTCTCTCTGCCGGACGTGTTCAGTCAGTCGCAGTACGTCTTATAGTGGAGCGTGAGCGCGAGATAAAGGATTTCGTGCCCGAGGCTTCGTACAGGGTCGTGGCTATATTCCGTCTTGATAACAACGGCCAGACTCAGGATGTACGTGCTGAATACAGTGAGCGTTTCAAGACTAAGGATGAGGCTTATGCATTCCTTGAGAAGTGCAAGGGTGCCGAGTTCAAGGTAAAGGCTATCACAACCAAACCTCTCAAGAAACTGCCTTCACCTCCTTTCACTACATCGACCATGCAGCAGGAGGCTACCCGTAAGTTCGGATTTACCGTTATGCAGACCATGATGTTGGCACAGCGTCTGTACGAGTCAGGTAAGATTACCTACATGCGTACCGACTCCGTTAATCTGTCAACACTTTGCATCGATTCATGCCGTAAGGTAATAAGTGAGTCAATGGGCGATGAGTATGTAAAGAGCCGTCAGTACACACAGAAAGCCAAAGGCGCACAGGAGGCACATGAGGCTATCCGTCCTACATATATGGATAACCAGACAATAGACGGTACCGCTCCCGAGAAGCGTCTCTATGAGCTTATCTGGAAACGTACCATCGCATCCCAGATGGCTGATGCCGAGATAGAGAAGACAACTGTATCCATCACATCTCCCAAGATTGACGGTGAATTCTCGGTATCAGGTGAGACCGTGAAGTTTGACGGTTTCCTGCGCGTATATCGTGAAAGCCGCGATGACGATGCCGCCGAGTCGCAGGAGGTTCAGGGTTTACCGGAATTCAAGAAGGGTCAGGCACTGGAGTTCAGTCAGATATCCGCATTTGAGCGTTTTACCCAGCATCCGCAGCGTTTCAACGAGGCTGCTTTGGTTCACAAGATGGAGGAGTTGGGTATAGGACGTCCTTCAACATACGCTCCTACAATCGGTACAATCCAGCAGCGCGAGTATGTACTGCGTGAGGATATCGAGGGTGTCAAACGCGAGTGCAACATGTTGCGTCTTGAGAACGGCAGCATAAAGGAGCAGACAGTTACCGAAGTTTATGGAACCGAGAAGTCAAAGCTTGTTCCTACCGACATAGGTATGGTGGTGAATGATTTCCTGATTGAGTATTTCCCCGACATAATGAACTACAACTTTACCGCTCAGGTTGAGAAGGAGTTTGATGACATTGCCGAGGGTGACAAGCAGTGGAAGAGTGTGATTAGCACATTCTACGATAAGTTCAATCCCGCAGTAAACAGTGCCATGACACTTAAGAACGAGCATAAAGTTGGCGAGCGTATACTTGGTACTGACCCGATTTCGGGTAAGCCGGTTTCCGTAAAGATAGGCCGTTACGGTCCGATTGTCCAGATAGGAAGTGCCGATGATGATGACAAACCCCGTTTCGCACAGATGAAAAAGGGCCAGACCATTGAGACCATAACTCTTGATGAGGCTCTGGAACTGTTCCGCCTGCCGCGTACATTGGGCGAGTTTGAGGGTGCCGAAGTCAGCGTGGGTACCGGTCGTTTTGGTCCATACATCCGTCATGACAAGTTCTACGTTTCACTTACCGGTGTAGCCGATCCTCTGACCATAACTCTTGACGAGGCTGTAAAGCTGATAGTAAGCAAGCGTGAATCTGAGTCAAAGAAGGTACTCAAGTCATTCCCGGGCAACCCCGATATGGAGGTAATGAACGGTCGTTATGGAGCTTACATAGCATATCAGGGAAGCAACTACAAGATTCCTAGAAATATGGATCCCACAACTCTCACCGAGGAGGAGTGCCAGGATATCATCAAGCGCCAGATCGAGAAGACCGGATCGGCTCCCAAGCGTCGTATATTCAAGACCAAGAAATGATAAGGGTTTTCCTTATGGGCTTTATGGGGGCTGGCAAGACCACCCTCGGCAAGGCCTTGGCTAAGGATCTTGGAATCTCTTTCATTGACCTGGACCAGTATATTGAGCGCAGGTACATGAAGAGCGTAAGCCAGATATTCGCTCTCAAAGGCGAGCAGGGATTCCGCGAGATAGAGAGCCGTATGCTGCGTGAGGTGGGTGAGTTTGATGATGTGATTGTATCATGCGGCGGCTCCACACCACTTATAGGCGACAACATGGATTATATGCTGCAGCATGGACAGACCGTCTATCTTAAATGTGATAATTGTACGTTGTTTAACCGTTTGAAGGTGGCCCGCTCACAGCGTCCTCTTATAGCCAGCAAGACAGATGACGAGCTGGAACAGTTTATTGCAAACGAGACAAAGCGCAGGGAGCCGGGTTATCTTAAAGCCGAATTCATCTGTCCGGGTGACCGTCTGGAATCACGTGACCAGATATCTGAGACGGTTGAATACATAGAGAAACTTTTGGGAATAAAGAAAGATTGACCATATATGAAACAGTCACTTGTCATAGTAAAGGTGGGCGGCAAGATTGTGGAGCAGCCCGAGACTCTGGAGCGTCTGCTCAAGGATTTCAAGGCTATACCCGGAGCCAAACTGCTGGTTCACGGAGGAGGCCGTTCGGCAACAGCCATGGCCAGCCGTCTGGGCATTGAGAGCAAGATGGTTGACGGACGTCGTATTACCGATGCCGATATGCTTGACGTGGTGACTATGGTCTATGGCGGTCTGGTAAACAAGAATATTGTAGCCAAGTTGCAGGCTGAGGGCATCAACGCTATCGGTCTGACAGGTACAGACTGCAATGTCATGCAATCCGATAAACGCCCTGTCAAGGATATTGACTACGGCTTTGTCGGTGATGTAAAGGCTGTCAACGCGGAGTTCCTGGCCAGTCTGATTGAGAAGGGTATAGTACCCGTACTGGCTCCGCTCACACATGACGGTAAGGGACAGCTTCTTAATACCAATGCGGATACTATAGCCGGTGAGGCTGCAAAGGCACTGGCATCATACTTCAAGGTTACACTGATATTCTGCTTTGAGAAACCGGGTGTGCTGTTGCATGAGGATGACGACAACAGCGTGATACCTTATATATCATACTATGATTTCCCCCGCCTGGTACAGGACGGTACCATAAGCGGGGGTATGATTCCCAAAATCCAGAATGCGTTCAATGCATTGCAGGCCGGAGTTTCATCGGTCCTGATTACTCAGGCTCAATCACTCGACAAGCTCACCGGCACTACTATCGCTCTGTGATTCTACTTGGGCGGCTTCCTGCAGCTCCTGCTCTTTCTTGAGCTTGTTGTAGTGTCTTACTATCCAGATGCACGTTGCTGCAGATATGAAGATAAGGATCAAGGTGAACATTACGCCAAACGGGCTCCTGATAGTAAAATTACTGTCCGAATCCATTCGCATCGTGATGAACGCTGCGGTATTGTTGAGGATATGTATGCAGATGGGAACCAGCAGGCTGCCGGTCTTGCAGTAGAGCCAACCCAGAATAATTCCGGCAGGCATTGCAAATACCACCTGTATTGGATTGACATGCATTATTGCGAACAGGGCAGATGAAATTATGATGCCCCACCACATGCTCTTGGTCGCTTTCTCTATCTCCTTAAGGATGATACGGCGCATCATTATCTCCTCCATAATGGGGCCTACTATACATATTGCCAGAAAACCTGATAATGTTTTGCTCATAACCTTGAACTGCTCCTCAAGCGCATTAGGTATATCATAACTCGATGAGATCAGGTCAACGGCAAACGTTGCGCAAATACCGAATAATATAGAGATAAGGAACGCGTTACCGGGAACGGTCTTGAACAACTCATTAATACCACAGTACTTTATTGCCAGAAGCAGTACTATGACCAGAAAATCAGAAACCAATAATGAAGGAGCAAGTACTGAAGTGTAATCTTTGCCCTGAACCGCTGCAACTATCATAAAGATCAGAGTCACGAGAATCTGGACTGCAAGCCATATACCTAAGGAAGTAAGCGTTTTTTTGATCTTTGCCATATTATTTGAGTTTTACAGTTTGTCTTACCTGATTACGGTCAGCCTCAAGCTGGGCGGCCAGTTCCTGTGGCGATTCGAAACGGCGTTCAGGACGCAGGAAATCCACGAACTCCAGTGTCAACTCGTGGAAATAGATGTCACGGTCAAATCCCAGCAGGTGTGCCTCGATGGTGCGTGCCTTACCCTCAAAGGTGGGACGGAATCCGATATTCAGCATGGCAGGCCATGTCTCACCGTCTACCGTGGCAAGTGCTGAGTATACCCCGTCGGCCGGAATCTGCATGAATTCGCAGTAGGGTCCCAGATTGGCTGTAGGAAATCCCATCTTGCGGCCGTTCTGCATTCCGTGAATGACTGTGCCGCTTATGGTATATCGGTATCCTAGCATATCGTTGGCGGCTTTGACATTACCGGCCACAAGTTCACGACGTATCCGTGAACTGCTTATGGGGGCGCCTTCATAGAGAAATGCATCGGATGGGATAACCTCCATACCTATTTTGTTTCCTATACGGCGGTAGTCTTCTACTGTAAGGTTGGTGTCATGGCCGAAATGGTGGTCATGCCCTACAAGAAGCGTGCAGACTCCCAGTTTCTTTTGCAGGAAGTCTGTCATGAAGGTCTCGGCATCCAGAGCGGCAAGGGCCGATGTGAAATGAAGCGGGAAGCAGTAGTCGATGCCTGTCTGCTCAAGTCTTTGCATCTTCTCTTCGGGGGTGGAGAGAAGTCTGGGACGATAATCAGATTGCAGAATCTGGCGCGGATGCTCCGGAAAAGTTATGGCCATACTTTTGAGTCCACGTTCCTTGGCAATGCTTTTGAGGCTCTCAAGCAGGTGCACGTGACCCAGATGGACTCCGTCAAAGAATCCTATCGTGGCGGCGTAGCGGTTGCTCTCGGGAACTGGAATGGTCATACCTTTATTGTTTAGACTGCAAAAGTAGTGAAGATACGTGGGGTAAAGGAATTTTTTAGCCCAAAACTTTGCAGTTTCGGCATATTGGAGTACTTTTGCACCCGAATGAAGTAGTCGGCTCCGGGCCGATGATTCTTTCTCCGGGCTTTTAGCTCAGTTGGTTAGAGCAACAGACTCATAATCTGGAGGTCCTAGGTTCAAGCCCTAGATGGCCCACGAAACCGTCCAAGAAATTGGGCGGTTTTTTCGTGGGCCATCTAGGGCTTGACCTAGGACCTTTTAGGGATAACTAAAAAAAATCGTTAAAATATTTGGAAACGAACGATTTTAGTTGTAAGTTTGCCTCAGAACTTTGGTTATTTATTATCTTTTAGTGATCAAAAGTGCGTGGAAACTTACTTATTTATAAGAACTTATGAAAAGACTTACTAAGAAAGAAGAGGTAATCATGAATTGGTTCTGGGACAAGGGACCACTTTATGTAAAGGAACTTCAGGAGTTGTATCCTGAACCTCAGCCTCATTTCAACACCTTGTCAACTCAGGTGCGTACGCTGGAATCAAACGGCTATCTCAAACACAACTCGTTCAGCGGTTCGTTCCAGTACTATCCTGCTTTCAGTCGTGAGAAGTACAGTGAAATAAGTCTTGACACACTTATAGGCAAGTGCTTCAACAACTCCTATCTGGGCGCGGTCTCGGCGTTGGTTAATGACGATAAGATAACGCTTGAGGAGCTAAAAGGACTGATTGAACAGATAGAGCGGGGTAAAGAACAATAACAACAGTAAGTCCTCCCAATAATAGAAAACTAACCTAATTACTTTTTCAATGAATATCCTTTTCACAACTGAGACCACATTCGGAACAGCATTCCTCACATATCAGTTTAAAGTGGCGCTGATTCTGGTTTGCTTCTACCTCTTTTATAAGTTGCTTATGAGCAAGGAGACGTTTCACAAGTTGAACCGTTGCCTGCTTACAAGTATGCTTATGGTTTCATTCATCCTGCCGTTCTGTGTATTCACCATCCATCGTTATGTCCCTGAGGAGGTTGCATCGGCAACAGTGTCCGGTGGCGAGATGAGCGGCATGACAGCATCCGTTGCACCCTTGCCTGACTTTTCGTATCAGGCCGAAAGCGGGGATGAAATGACTATGACAGTAGCTGATCAGGTTCAGACAGCCGTACCTGTTGTTCAGGATGTTGCGTCGGTGAAAACTCAAAAGCCGGCTAAGGTGTTCAACTGGTGGCTGCTTACCTTGGCAGTCTGGTTCGCCGGTTTTGTATTCCATCTGTCACGCACGTTGTTGTCAATCATTCAGGTCCGTCGTCTGATCAAGGTGGGACGTGTAGTAAGTTCCAAGGACGACATACATATCCATGTGGTGGAGATGAGCATATCGCCGTTCAGCTGGATGAACAATATCGTGATTTCCCGTGAGGATTATGAGTCCGATAACCGAAATGTCATTATTGACCACGAGAAGACACATATCCGTTTGGGACATTCATATGACCTGATGATGGTTGATATGCTGTCGGCAATGCAGTGGTTCAATCCCGTTACCATGATGCTGCGCAAGGATCTTCAGGATGTCCATGAGTTCCAGGTTGACGGATGCGTGCTTCGTGACGGTTTTGATGCCAAGGAGTATCAGTATATGCTGTTGGGTAAAATAGCCTCACTTAGCGGATATAGCGTTACCAATCATTTCAACAAGCAGAATCTTTCCAATAGAATAAATATGATGAACAGAAAAGACTCCAAGTTTGCAAGAGCATTCAAGGCTCTTTATGCCCCTCTGCTGACGGGGTTGGTTATCATCTCATTCGCAGTCACCGTTTACGACTGCAAACCCGAACCCGAATCCAAGAATCAGTCATCTTTGTCATCGGCCGGTGGCAAAAAGAACATGGATGTTCTGCGTGACTCCATGGAGATTCTTGACGAGTTGTACGGACAAGGCAAGTTCAACCGTTTCCCGTGGGAGACAGGTGCGATATGGCTGACCGAAGGCGATACCGTAATAGTACGTACCGGTGATCGCGTTCAGGCAGTCATGAAACCCGAGGAGGTGGCCGATTATCTGCTCAACTACGAGGGATTCAGCACTCATCGTGTTACTATAGTGCTTTCCAAGTTGGAAGGTGATCAGACAATGACCGGTTTGCAGAAAGCCCGTCCGCTGATTGATATGCTTAATGAGGTGGGTATTTACAGCCTGGTGGTCAAGACCGACAGGGAGTGGTTTGAGGCATATTACTCAACCTACAGATATGGCCGTATCTATGTATGGAAGCCCGGCGTGTATGAATTGGACTTCAACGGTCTTATAGTACGAGGTAATCCCAGGGAACTTGCCGATTGGATCAAGGCACTTGACGTGGAGTATATGGCATTCTTCCCGGATAAAAAGATGCCTTGGGCCGATGCATCTGTCATGATGAAAGCCGGATATGAAAAGGGTGGACGTACATTCTCAATCTGTGTATGTGAATCAACGGGTGCCAAGTCTGCTTTGGCCGAACTGCTTGAGGGACCCAAGGATCCGGGTGTGTTGAGCCTTGAACAGAAGGAGAAAGGTTTCTATCGCATCACTGTACTTCCCGTAAAGGGCAGAAACCTTGATAAGGAGTTCAAGGGTAAGACCGTGATGCAGGTTGAGGAGAAACTCAGAGCTGAATATACTGACGATTATATCGACAGAGCTATAAAGGTAGTTAACCGTCCGGAGGTTTTCCGTGGCTCCAGCTATGACAAGGTGGTTTTGTGCGATGATGTTACGGTACTTATACGCAAGTACTCCGGATTGGACCGCAATGTTTGGAGCAGACCTGGTGTCTCCGATGAATCCAGAACGGTGATTGTTGCAGACGGCAAGGAGTACAAACTGTTGCGCAAGGAGGGCCATCAGAATTTTGCCGACTATCCCTGGCACGATGAGTACAACTATGCCAACGGTCAGTACTTCTGGGTACCCGAGAGCGGTTATATGTACTATGTGAGTGTATTTGAGGCTGTTCCTGCCGATGTCAAACAATTCGACATCGTAGAGATTGACAACAAGACACAACGTAAGGAATTTGTATCCAAGGGCCTGATTTTATCAGGTGAAGCCGATTCCCAGAATGACATCATTGTTGTTGATGCAGCAAGCTTTGTGGATCTTGAATTGCCCGGAACCGCAGGTCCTAACCAGGCTGTAGTTCAGCGTATAGAGATCACACCTAACGAGACAACAGTATTCCTTTATGTTGTTGTACGTGCCGATTTCTCATATCCCGCATACTTTGGCAGTGACCTGAGTCTTAAACTCAATGATGGTACAAAACTGGGACTGATCAGCGCCAGTCAGCCGCTTGACGAGGACTTTGGTCGTGGAGGTGACCATGTGGCAACGGAAATAGAACTTGTATTCCCCAGCATTGACGTTGACAAACTTCTTCCCGATGCGCAGAATGGTAAATTCTCTGTCCTGGAAGGCACCGTTTGTCATAAGAAGATGGAACTTACTCTCAATTACCTGAGCGTGATACGCAGATAACAGGATGTGTAAGAATAATAAGTTGAACAGCAAACAAAACATATTTATGAAAAAGATATCATTCCTTTTGTTGGCAGCCGCCTTTGCTTGCAGTTGTACTTCAAATAATACAGATAATAAGTCTTACGTCATAACCGGTAAGTTTGACAACTTCAATTCAGATTCAGTGTGGCTCGTAAATCAGGATGAGGAGGTCCTCGCTTCGGTTTCCAGTACTGACGGCAGCTTTGAATTCAAAGGTGAGATTGATGATCCGGGGATACGTATAATCCTAAAGGAAAGGGAGCCCGAAGATGAAACCGGATTATGTGCCTTTATACTTGAACCGGGCAATCTGACTATGTACACTGTGCAGGACAGCTTCTATGTTGTCAAAGGAACAAAGTCCAATGATGGATTCGGTGAGTATATGATCGGCAACTACGAGATTACCGCCAAAATCAGGGAGACCGGCGGCAGGGCAACAGACGAACTGATTGAAATGATTGAAGGTCGCCAGGAGAAGATTAAGAAAGACTTGATGAAGAATCTTGACAACTTCTATGGTCTTTTCTGCCTTGAGCGTCTGGCCGATCCTGATGACCCCGAATCAACACGTATCTTCCTTGACAAGTTCTCTGAGTCGGTTAAGAAAAGCGAGGGGTGGAAGAAGATGAGTGAGAGTGTCGACAAACTGTTGAACTTTGGTGTAGGCAAGCCTTATCTGGATTTCACTCAGAACGATGCTGACGGCAATCCGGTGACAGCCAGCAAGGTTATGGCCGAGTCAAAGAACAAGTATGTCCTAATTGATTTCTGGGCTTCGTGGTGCGGTCCCTGCATGAGCGAGCTGCCTTATCTGAAGGATGCTTACAACAGATTCTCATCCAAAGGATTTGAGATATTGGGTGTATCACTTGACCAGGATCGTGACTCATGGCTTAATGCCGTAAAGGATAACGACATGAACTGGATTCATGTGAGTGATCTCAACTACTGGAGTAATGAGGTTGCCAGACTATACAATATAAACAGCATTCCTTCAAACTTCCTGGTTGACTGCGAGACCGGTATCATTGTAGAAAAGGGATTGCGCGGTACTGCACTGGCAGAAAAACTGGCCGATCTTCTCAAATAGGTTAACGATAAATCTCCTTGTTTCAGCGTGGGCGCCGATGTGTGATGCATTGGTGCCCATGTTGATAAATAAGGTTCCGGTGATTGGGAAGAGTGCCTTTTAATTTGTATCTTCGCTGAATTTAAAAGCAGTGGAGATAATGTCAGTTGAGAATATATCCGTAATACCGGTTAAAACCGCTAGGGACCTACGCCGTTTTGCACGGTTCAATGTGCAGCTTTACCGCAATCATCCATATGCTGTACCCGACCTTATCCAGGATACCAAGAACTCTTTCAGACCCAAGCGTAATGCTGCACTTGAATTCTGCGAGGCACAGCCTTTCATTGCCCTTAAGGACGGTAAGGTGGTAGGCCGTGTGGCTGCCATTATCAACGGTAAGGCCAATGCTGCATGGGGAGTCAAGACCGTAAGGTTCGGATGGATTGACTTTATTGATGACATTAATGTAAGCCGTGCATTGCTTGATACTGTATCAGCTTGGGGCAAGGAGCGTGGTATGGACCGTCTTGAAGGTCCTTTCGGCTTTACGGATTTTGACCCTGAGGGAATGCTGACCGAAGGCTTTGACCTGATGGGTACCATGGCAACCATCTACAACTATCCCTACTATCCCAAGCACATGGAGCAATTGGGACTCAAGCCGTCGGCGGAGTGGGTGGAAAGGCATATTCCCTACAATACACTGCCGGAGAAGATGGAGCGCATAGGAAAGATAGTGCTGGATCGCTATAATCTCCATATTGACAAACTTGAGCACAGCAAGAGTGTCGAAGCAAAGAAATATGCCCATAAACTGTTCCATCTTGTGAATGAGGCGTTTGCACCGTTGTACGGTTATTCGGCATTCTCCGATAAGCAGATTGATGATTTTGCCCGTAAGTTCGTACCGCTTTTGGACAAGCGTTTTGCTGCGTTCGTGCTTGACAGCGATGACAATCTTGTAGCTGGTGCGCTGACAATGACATCCATTGCTCGTGCATTGCAGAAGGCTAAAGGCCGTCTGTTTCCGTTTGGCTGGTGGCATATAATCAAGGCGCTCAAGATCAAGCGCTCCAATACGGTGGAGTTCCTGTTCATTGCCGTAAAGCCCGATTATCAGAACAAGGGTATCAATGCTGTACCGTTCACTATACTTAATCCCGTTCTGGCTGATATGGGGTACAAACTTGCCGAGACTAACCCGGAACTGGTTGACAACAAAAAAGTGCAGAGTCAGTGGTCGTACTATGAAGGCGTAAAGATAGTACGCCGCAGGGCGGTATTTTTCAAACCGATTTGACAGACCCGGATTTAATTATGATTTGAAAAGAGTTTAATCAAGATATATGGCAGACACCGAAGAATTATTCAATCCCGTTACACCGGAGGCTCAGTACAATGAGGATAATATCCGCCACATGGACGATATGGAACATATCCGTACCCGTCCTGGTATGTACATAGGAAAACTGGGTGACGGCTCCGCTGCTGATGACGGAATCTACGTGTTACTCAAGGAGATCATTGACAACAGCGTGGATGAGTTCCGCATGAATACCGGCAAGCGTATTGAAATTGACCTTGCCGATACCGGAAAGGTAACTGTGCGTGACTACGGACGCGGTATACCTCAAGGCAAACTTGTCGAGGCTGTGAGCATGCTCAATACCGGCGGTAAGTTTGACAGCAAGGCATTCAAAAAGAGCGTGGGTTTGAACGGTGTGGGCCTTAAGGCGGTAAACGCGTTGAGCTTACATTTTGAGGTAAGCAGCTGGCGTGACGGCCAGGTACGCACACTTCAGTTTGAGCGCGGCAAACTGATATCGGATGTTACCGTTCCCAGTGCCGATGAACACGGAACGAGTGTGACTTTCGAGCCCGATAACCAATTGTTTGTGGGCTATCAGTTCCGTCCTGCCATCATAGAGACCATGTTGCGCAACTACTCCTATCTTAACACCGGCCTTACCATCATGTACAACGGCCAGCGTTTTGTATCGCGCAACGGTCTGGAGGATCTGCTTATGGAGCGTATGAGTGCCCAGAGCCTGTATCCCATCATACACCTGCAGGGAACCGATATTGAGATTGCCTTTACCCATACCAACCAGTACGGTGAGGAATACTACTCGTTCGTGAACGGCCAGTATACATCGCAAGGCGGCACACATCAGAGTGCCTTCAAGGAGCATATAGCCCGCACCATCAAGGAGTTCTACGGAAAGAATTTTGAGTTGGGCGATGTCCGTAACGGAATAGTGGCGGCAATAGCCGTCAATGTTGAGGAACCGGTATTTGAGAGCCAGACCAAGATTAAGCTTGGTTCCACGACCATGAGCCCTAACGGTGGCGTGTCACTCAATAAGTTTGTAGGTGACTTCATTAAGAAGGAGGTCGATGACCTGTTGCATAAGGATTCTGAGGTGGCCGATGTTCTGCTCAAGAAAATTCTTGAGTCAGAGAAAGAGCGCAAGGAGATAGCCGGAATAACAAAGCAGGCTCGTGAGCGTGCCAAGAAGGCAAACCTGCACAACCGTAAGCTGGCCGATTGCCGTATCCACCTGAACGATGCCCGTGGTGACCGACAGGAGGAGAGTTGCATCTTCATAACCGAGGGTGATTCTGCAAGCGGTTCCATCACCAAAAGCCGTGACGTGAACACCCAGGCTGTATTCAGCTTGCGCGGTAAACCGCTTAACTGCTATGGCCTTACCAAGAAGGTGGTCTATGAGAATGAAGAGTTCAACTTGCTGCAGGCGGCTTTGAATATCGAGGAGGGCTTGGATGATCTGCGTTACAATAAGATAATTGTTGCTACCGATGCCGATGTGGACGGTATGCACATACGCCTCTTGATGATAACCTTCTTCCTGCAGTTCTTCCCCGAGCTGATAAGGAAAGGACATGTATATATACTCCAGACACCTCTGTTCCGTGTGCGTAACAAACGTAAGAAGAAAAAAGGCCCTGCAGGTCATGTTGACGGAGTGGTGACAGAGAAGGGTGAATTTGAGACCATCTATTGCTACAGTGATGAGGAGCGCAAGCAGGCTATAGAGAAACTCTCACCCAATCCCGAGATAACCCGATTCAAAGGACTTGGTGAGATATCGCCTGATGAGTTCAAGAACTTTATCGGTCCTGATATGCGTCTTGAGATGGTAACTCTGAAAAAGACCGATGCTGTTGATGACCTGCTGTCGTTCTATATGGGTAAGAACACCATGGAGCGTCAGAACTTCATCATAGATAATCTGGTTGTTGAGGAAGATCGTGTCGAGGAGGACGAAGGCGAGAAATTCTAAATTAAAAGAAGGGACTATGAAACTGTTTTTTCCGGGATCGTTTGACCCATTCACAATAGGACACGCCAATCTTGTGGAACGTGCGTTGAACCTGGGCTGCGAGGTTGTGATTGCCGTAGGCATCAATGAGGAGAAGACTCCTTTGTTCAGTGCCGCTCAGCGTCTTGAAGCAATCCGCTGTTTTTACAAAGGTTACTCCCGTGTGAGCGTCATAGAGTACAAGGGACTTACCGTAGATGCTGTGCGTGAAAACGGTTGTGACGCCATACTTCGCGGAATCCGCTCAGTGACCGATTATGACATGGAACGTAATCTGGCCGATATCAACCGCACTATTGACGGCGTTGAGACAGTGTTGCTTGTTTCCAGCCCTGCAGTACAGCATGTGAGCAGCAGTTTGGTGCGTGAGTTGATTTCGTTCGGTCGCAATGCCGATGACCTTATGATTGATACATTTAAACCCTATCTCTGACCGTTATGAAAAGAATACATATTCTGGCTGTAGCGCTTTTGTCATCGTTGACATTGATGGCACAACCCGGACGTGTTGGCCAGCCTCAGATGCAACCGCAGCGTCAGCCTCAGATGCAGCCACAGCGTCAGCCTCAGATGCAGGCGCCGATGCAGCCACAGGCTACCGCTATTGATGCGGAACTCCAGAAACTGTTGGTGGCCGAGGGGGCGATATCGGCACTGTACGTCGAGGACGTTGATGAGAAGAAGATAGTGGAGCAAGCCATTAAAGGAATGCTTGAGGAACTTGATCCGCACTCGACATATCTGACTGCCGAGGAAAATGATAAGTCAAATGAGACTCTGATGGGTTCGTTTGAGGGTATAGGCGTACAGTTCAATATGGTTGAGGATACTCTGTTTATAGTTCAGCCTATACCGGATGGTCCGTCCGAGAAGGTGGGTATCATGGCAGGTGACCGTATCGTGACGGTAAACGATACTGCCATAGCCGGTGTGAAAATGTCGCAGGAGGCCATAATGAAACGCCTGCGCGGTCCCAAAGGAACCAAGGTGGATTTGGGTATCAACCGTCGTGGAGTGGATGAGCTGTTGCATTTTATAGTGGTTCGTGACAAGATTCCTGTAAATACTGTTGATGCCGCCTATATGATTAAGCCCGGAATAGGTTATATCAAGGTTTCCAGTTTTGGTGCAACTACCGTCGATGAGTTCGAGGAAAAGCTTGCCGAACTGCGTCGTCAAGGTGCCCAGTCACTTATTCTGGATCTTCAGGGCAATGGCGGTGGCTTGCTGATGGCAGCCGTTGGTATAGCTAATGAGTTCCTTAGTCGTGACCAGATGGTTGTATATACCGAGGGCCGCCGTTCCCCCAAGAGCGGTTATGTGGCCGATGGACGCGGGCGTTTCCGCGACGGCAAGCTGGTGGTGTTGATAGATGAATACTCGGCATCGGCCAGCGAGATCGTATCGGGTGCCGTTCAGGATTGGGATCGCGCCACAATAGTGGGTCGCCGTTCATTCGGCAAAGGACTGGTGCAGCGTCCGATTGAGTTCCATGACGGATCACTGATACGTCTTACAGTAGCCAAGTACTACACTCCGGTAGGCCGTTGCATACAGAAACCGTACGGAAAGGATGTGGATTACGGCGATGATATCCTGGAACGTCTGCACCACGGTGAGCTGACCAACAGGGACAGCATACATTTCCCGGATTCGCTCAAGTATAGTACTAAAATAGAACATCGTACGGTTTACGGCGGCGGTGGAATAATGCCGGATATTTTCGTTCCGCTGGATACTACAAAAACCAATCAGTATTACCGTAACGTGACCGCCAAGAATGTGGTATTCAATACATCATTCAGGTATGTGGAGCGCAACCGTCGCAATCTGCAGCGACGTTTCCGTACATTCCAGGATTTCAACCGTGGTTTTGAGGCGGGTCCCGATGCGCTTAAGATGTTCCTGGATAAGGCAAAGGAGGATAAGGTTGAATTCAATGAGGAACAGTATGAGGAGTGTCTGCCCATTTTCAAGACCCAGCTGAAGGCGACCATAGCACGTCTGTTGTGGGGGATGAACGCCTATTATCAGGTAATCCAGGAATTGGATGAAACTATCCAGAGAGCTGTAGCCTATATGGAAACGGGGCAATAAATACCATATCCTTACATTAAAACCGATTTTTTGTGTAAGTTTGTGGGCTGATAAAGACAGAATAACCAAAATTATTAATCAATAAACTCATTTTTATGGCAAACGAAGTAAAAAACGGCTATTACAAACTGAGTTGGGGACAGAGAATCGGTTTCGGTTCGGGTGACCTTGCTCAGAATCTTATTTTCCAGACGGTTGCATGTTTCCTGATGCTGTACCTGTGTACAGTACTGAAAATCAATCCCGGATTTGTTAGTGGTCTTATCCTTGCAGTCAGACTCCTTGACTGTTTCTGGAGTCCTGTGGTAGGTAAGTACATTGACAACCATAATCCCAAGCTTGGAAAGTATCGTACATATCTGCTTTACGGTGGTATTCCTCTTACCGTTGCCGCTTGCTTCCTGATGCTTCCCACTGTGGCTACATGGGGCATGACATGGAAAATAGTTTATGCTACTGTCAGCTACACCTTGCTTAGCATGATCTATTCTGTGGTGAATATACCTTACGGCTCAATCATGGCCTCTATGACCCGTGACAATGATGAGGTGCTTATCCTTACATCAACCCGTATGGTATGTGCCAATATCGGTCAGATTGTCGTTCAGGCAGGTTTCCCCATCGGACTTGCAATGTGCGTAGGTATTGCTGTTGACTGGAACCAGGCTGTATTTATGGCTATCGGTACAATTCCTGCATTCATCATACTGCCCTTGCTTCCCGTTTTGAAGAAACTGTTCGGAAAAAAGGGTCTTTATTATCTGCTACTTTGCGTTGGTCTGGTAGGTTTTATTACACTGTTCATCATCGGTAAGTTCTTTGATGTCCAGAAATGCAATGTAATCGTTCAGGGTGCAAAGGTTCTGACAGGTGTAGGTCTGCTGGTTGGTTCACTCATGTGGGCACTTGTTCCTGAGGTAATCACTGATGCCGAGTATCGTACGGGCAACCGTCCTGCCGCTACCGTTAACGCTCTGGCAGGTGTGGCTTTCAAGGCCGGTTTCTCACTTGCAGGTTTCATTACTCCTTGGGTTATGGGCTTGATCGGCTTCAATCTGGCCAGCGAAGAGTCAGCTCTGCCTACCGATCCTAAGGCATGGTTTACTGTAACATGCATCTTTGCAATAGTAGGTTTCGTTCTGCTGACACTCTGCTTCATGGGCAGCAAGGAGAACATTACCACCACACCCGAAAAGCCTGTTTCATTTAAGGAAATGTGGGAGGAGTTCAAGGCAAACAAGTGCCTGCAGCTGGTTCTGAGCATTTTTATCGTCGTGTTCCTGGCTTCATTCATCAGTGCTCCGGTAAATGCTTATTATACTCACCTGAGTGATTATAATCCGACTGTACAGAATGCAATCCTTATATTCACAACCATCATTCCTGCCATCCTTCTTATTGTAGTAGGATATCTGGTATTCAAGTATCCTCTTACAGACGAGAGACTTGACGAGATGAATAAGGAGATTGAGGCAAGACATCACGCTGCCCAGAAATAATCAGTAAATCTGTCAATACACAATGGGGTCGGTGCTGTATAGTACCGACCCTTTTTTTGCCAATTATTGTTAATAATATGTCAAAATAGTATATCTTCGCGCCTTGAAATGAAGAAAGGTATACAGTCAAACGTGAAGATAGTTATGAGATTATGCTCATTTCTATTTATCCTTTTACTTCTGCCATGCTGTAAGGGTGGACGTAAGGTCTGTGACACCTGCCTTCACGAGATTTCCGCTCCTTTGCTACATGATGATCCTACTGTGTACCCCATAATGTCCAGCATGTTTTCACGGGTTGATACCGTGTTCCTGGAAAATGCGGGAGTAGAGAGCATCATACCTTCGGTTGACGAGGTAATCTCTTGGGGTGATACCATTATAGTCCGTTCGTCAAATACTCTGTATTTCTTTAACGGCAAAGGTGGATTCCTGCGCCGTTTTGACCGTCAGGGCAAGGGTACAGGCAATTATCGCAGCATAGAACGTTTTGATGTGCTCCCTGATCGTGATGAGCTGTTCATTATGGACGGTCATAACAACAGGATCTTTGTATATGGATTTGACGGGAGTTTTAAAAGGGGTATATGGATTGATGATTTCGTAACTGATTTTGCAGTCTTGCCCGATGGAGGCTTTATTTTTGCCAATCCCATCAAATACTCCGGCCGTAATTATCGACGTGGTTTCTGGAGAACCGATTCCAATGGCAAATTCGTGAAGCAGTTGGTGGAATTTGATCCCGAATTCGCTCATGTAAGCATAAACAATCCCTACATCAATCACATAAGTCCGGGTGTTGTTGGACTTATGGGCATAGAAGATAATGACAAGTTTTATACCTATGCTGATGACAGCATATCGGTAACATGCCGTATGGTTACGGATATAGTGATTCCCGATGAGCTGAAACGCAATGATAAGGTCTTTACCAATCCTGAAAGGGAATATACCAAATGCGGTTATCTGGAGACTCCCCGTTTCCTGTACTTTGTAAATACGAACTATGGCGCCAACCTGATGATGGTGTTCACCGACAAGAGTACATGGACTACCTACCGCATGTATGTCTATACGGGTGAGTTCAATGAAGACAAGATGACACGTGAGCCTTTCCCGTTCCTGGTAAGCTCATACAACGGAACGTTTGTAGGCTTTTATGATTCGGGTATGATAATGGACAACGAACGTTTCAAATCGTTGTTCCCAACAATCACTGAGGACTCCAATCCCGTCCTCCTCTTCTTCAGAGAAAACTAGAAGCCGAAGTCGAAATCCTGGGTTTCTATTACTGTCTCCTGTTCCGGGGCTTTTGCTTGCAGATGGATAGGATTGCCTTCGATGTGCACGGCCTTGACCGGGCAGATGAACTCGCAGCCGCCGCATCCTACGCACAGGTCAGGGGTGGTCTCGGGGATGGTAAGGCCGCCCTCAAACGGAACCATGTGGATGGCTTGTACGGGGCAATGCTCGGCGCAGGCTCCGCAGCTGGTGCGGTTGACATTTACTACGCAGATATCTATGTCGAATACCACTCTTCCCGGCTGAGTCTTATGTTTCTCCTCGACTGTAAGCGGATGTATGGCACCGGCAGGGCATACCTGACTGCATAGGTTACAGTCATAGTTGCAGTAACCTTCATCAAACTTCATTACCGGCTGCATGATGCCGCCCAATCCATACTCCATACCTGCGGGTTTTAGTACATGACTGGGGCATTTGCTTACGCAAAGATGACATGATGTGCAGTGGTTGAGAAGGTTCTTGTGGCTTATGGATCCGGGGGGCGACATGGGTACGCGGGTGTCCTTTTTTCCTGTCACCTTTGCTTCAAGAGCGGCCGGAGCAAGAGCTGCAATGACTAATGTTGATTTTAGAAACTGACGTTTTGATTCGTCCACATTGTCTTGGTGCTTTGTTGCCGGTTTGCCACATTTGACAGGACCGAAACTTATTGCCTTCTGTTTGCAGGAGTCTATGCAGTCAAAGCAGTCTATGCAGCGGGAGTAGTCAATCTGCTGATTGGTGGAATCAATACAGTAAGCCTTGCATTTACGCTGGCATGCCAGGCAATGGTTACACTTATCCTTGTCAATACGTATGCGCAGAAGTGAGAATCTTGAGAAAAATCCCAACAATGTACCTACCGGGCATACAGTGTTGCACCAGGTTCTTCCGTAGTGGTATGAGAAGTGGCCGATGACAAGCAGCGTGAGTATTGCAACCACAAAAGCCGTGATGGACTTGAGCGATACTGCAACCTTGAAGAAACTGTAGTTGCCAAGTGCTTCGGATATGGATGCCAGCAGGTTGTTACCTAGGAGATAGATTGGGCGGAACAGTTCGTCGGCCATACGTCCGTAGGCGCTGTAGGGTTCTACAAGTCCCACCAGGAAAGTAAATCCGCAAAGCCAGGCAATAGCCAGAACGGCTAGTATGCCCCAACGTAGCCAGGGCTGTTCGGGCCTAAATCCGTATTTCTTCTTTTTGTCGAATTTTTTTGACAACCAGTTAAAGAAATCCTGAAATATTCCAAGCGGACAGATTACAGAACAGTACAGTCTTCCCAGTAGCAGAGTTGCTGCTATAAGGCAAACCAGCGTAACGATACTCAATGACAACAACGCGGGTCCGAACTGGATTTTCTGGAGCAGGGGGTTATCAAGTACACCTGCAAAATCAATGAACCCGAATGTGAGTATGGCGATGACGGCAATGGCCACCGCCGTTCTTATCTTACGTAACATCAGAGTCTCACTCTCTTAACGTTGATTGACTCCAGATCCATTGTTCCCAGTCCCAGTTTCTGGCCATCGGGAATATGCTCTATATCTTCAAACTTTATGCTCTTGTTGATCTGGGTGAAGAACTTACCGGCGGCGGTATCCACGGCTACGATATCGGGTGATGCAAAGAGTGCCTTGGTCAGTACGACATCACTTGCGCTACGTCCCTGCGGACCGTTGGTGGCTACAGTGCGGTAGGCATCGACGATATGAAGCACCGCCGGCTTGTAGGTACAGATATCCGCAATGCACTGATGCAGTCCGCGGGAATGGAATGCGCGACGGTCCCAAACTATACCCATGTGGTTCTTCATGGCGCATGTCATCAGTGCGCCGCCGTGGTTCTTGAGTACCGGAACGTTTATCCATTTGTCACACTCTATGATAGCCTTATGAACCAGAGCATTTTTAAGTGTCTTGGCATTGGGTATGTTAACCTGCTGGTATGATGACTGCTCATGAGCATATACCATTGTGGCTCCTGCTTTCTTGACTGCTGCCTCAATTCCACTGTGGTCATAGCAGCGGCTCCAGTTGTCACATGTGTGGTCAAAAACCTTAATTTCGGCAGCACCAGCATCCTGGCATAACTTGATGAGCGCGGCAATAAGGTCCGGATTGGTGTTGCCTGCCAGCTCGGGGGTACGGTCCCATCCGATATTGGGCTTGATTACGATTTTGTCGCCTTTCTTGATGAAACGACCTATGCCGCCCAGTTCTTTTATTGCGGCCTCCAGCATAGCGGCGGGTTCGCCGTTCATTACTGCTGCCAGATCGGCATTATCGGCTGCTGTTGCGGTACTTGCTGAGGGTACTGTCGATGCCATGACATCCATCATACCGCTACTCTTTACTGTCACTAATGCTCCGGCTGCGGCCAGAGTTTTGAGGAATTCCCGTCTATCCATGAATGTTTACTGGTGTTATAAGTTTGGTTAGCAATGTATATCAGTCGCTAAGGTATGCAATTTGTTTTGTTTTTTGGCCTGTTTTAGTTTTATTATATTTTTTATTTGCTATTTACTCTGTATAATCTTGTGATAGTGGGCGGGAATTGTTAATTTCGCGCAAATTATCAGTCAAACCGAAAATCAAACTAAAAAAACATATGTCCGAAACCAAAAGAATTTCATCAGCTCTGATATCGGTCTTCCATAAGGACGGCCTTGACGAGATCATCAGCAAACTTCATCAGGAGGGTGTCAAACTCATTTCAACAGGCGGAACCCAGCGCTTCATAGAATCACTTGGAGTACCTTGCCAGCCTGTAGAGGAACTCACCGGTTATCCGTCAATCCTGGGCGGTCGTGTAAAGACCCTTCACCCCAAAGTGTTCGGCGGTATTCTGGCACGCCGTGAGGAGGAGAACGATATGGCTCAGATGGAAAGCTATGATATCCCGGAGATAGACCTTGTAATTGTGGATCTCTATCCGTTTGAGGATACAGTGAAGTCTGGTGCATCGGATGAAGATATTATCGAGAAAATTGACATAGGTGGCATTTCACTTATCCGTGCCGGTGCCAAGAATTTCAAGGATGCCGTAATCGTGGCCAGCAAGGATCAGTACAAGCCTCTGCTTGACATACTGAATGAGCGTGGTGCCGAGACCACTCTTGAGGAGCGCCGTTGGTTTGCAAAGGAGGCTTTCGCCGTTTCATCATATTATGACAGTTGCATCTACAACTGGTTTGCAGGTGATGACGAGGATCATTTCCGTCTTGCACTCGATGGTCATAAAGCTATGCGTTACGGTGAGAACCCCCATCAGAAGGGTGTTTTCCACGGAGACCTTGACGCTATGTTTGACCAGGTTCACGGTAAGGAGATATCTTACAACAACCTGCTTGATATCAATGCAGCCGTTGATCTGATTGATGAGTTCAACGAGACTACATTTGCAATACTCAAACACAACAACGCTTGCGGCGTAGCTTCACGTCCTACTCTGCTCGAGGCTTGGAAGGACGCTTTGGCCGGTGATCCCGTATCGGCTTTCGGAGGTGTGCTGGTTGCTAACGCCCCCATTGACAAAGCTACTGCCGAGGAGATAAACAAAATTTTCTTTGAGGTAATCATAGCTCCTGATTATGACTTTGACGCCCTGGAGATACTGGGTCAGAAGAAGAACCGTATCATACTGGTTCGCAAGGAGCAGAAACTTCCTGTCAAGCTGGTTCGCTCAGCATTGAACGGCGTACTGGTACAGGACAAGGATACCAAGATCGAGACCCCCGATGAGCTTAAGCTCGTGACATCGCGCAAGCCTTCTGAAGATGAGATAGAGGATATGCTCTTTGCCAACAAGATTGTAAAGAACAGCAAGAGCAATTCAATTGTGTTTGCACGCGGCAAGCAGCTGCTGGCCAGCGGCGTTGGTCAGACGTCACGTGTTGATGCCCTGAAGCAGGCTGTCGAGAAGGCACACGGATTCGGGTTCACACTGGAGGGCGCAGCTATGGCAAGTGATGCTTTCTTCCCGTTCCCCGACTGTGTGGAATTGGCCGACAAGGCAGGCGTCAAGAACGTCATTCATCCGGGAGGTTCGGTTCGTGACCAAGAGTCAATAGACTATTGCGAGCAGCATGACATGACTATGGTCATGACAGGATTCCGTCATTTCAAACATTGATTTTTAACGCATAATTGATATTAAAGTGGGACTGTTTTCATTAACACAGGAGCTTTCGATGGACCTTGGCACTGCCAACACCATCATAATGCACAATGACAAAATTGTGGTGAACGAGCCTTCAATAGTTGCCCTTGACGAGCGCACCGACAAGATGGTAGCTGTAGGCAACCAGGCCAAGATGATGTATGAGAAGACCAACAAGGATGTCCGCGTGGTCCGTCCTTTGAGAAACGGTGTGATTGCCGACTTCGATGCCTGCGAGCAGATGATGCGCGGCCTTATCGGTATGGTTGATACCGGTCGCCGACTCTTCTCCCCTTCGCTCAAGATGGTGATAGGCGTACCTTCGGGCAGTACCGAAGTTGAATTGCGTGCCGTGCGTGATAGCGCAGAGCATGCCGGAGGACGTGAGGTATATATGCTCTTTGAACCTATGGCCGCAGCTATAGGTATCGGCATCGATGTCCTGGCCCCTGAAGGAAACATGATCGTTGATATAGGCGGCGGTACAACCGAGATTGCCGTTATTTCACTTGGCGGTTTGGTATCCAACAACTCCGTTAAGGTGGCCGGTGATGATTTCACCGCCGATATTCAGGAGTACATGGGTCGTCAGCATAACGTAAAGGTATCAGAGCGTATGGCCGAGCGTATCAAGATCAACGTAGGCGCAGCACTTACTGAACTGGGTGATGAGGCTCCTGAGGATTACATCGTAAACGGTCCTAACAAGATTACCGCTCTGCCTATGTCAATTCCTGTATGTTATCAGGAAATTGCACATTGCCTTGACCGTTCAATCGCCAAGATTGAATCAGCAGTGCTTAACACTCTTGAGAATACTCCTCCTGAACTGTATGCCGATATCCTCAAAAACGGTATCTATCTGTCGGGTGGTGGATCCATGCTTCGCGGTATAAGCAAGCGTTTGGCTGATAAGATCGGTATTGAATTCCATGTGGCCGACGAACCTCTTTTGAGCGTGGCCAAGGGTACAGGCGTAGCACTTAAGAACGTTGACCGATTCTCATTCCTGATGAGATAATATTGCAGGACAGCCGTGCGTTCCCTTCTGGATTTCATTGTAAGGCACAGCTACGTTTTCCTGTTCATTCTTCTGGAGACATTGTCGCTGGTGCTTCTGTTCGGTTTCAATGACCGGCAGAAGGAGGTGTTTTTGACTTCGGCCAACTCTGTATCAGGGACGCTTTTTGAATGGCGTTCTGGTGTCGACCAGTTTTTCCTGATAAGAAAGGAGAACGCTCAGTTGGTTGAGGAAAACACCCGCCTGCGTAATATGTTGTATGAACTGACTGACAGCCAGTTGGTATCTACCGCGAGAGCGTTGTCATCTGACGGTGCGGTTGCCGCACGTGTAATAGACAACTCTGTGCGTAAGGATGACAACTACATAACCATAAACAAAGGAAGCCGTGACGGTATTGCTCCCGGAATGGGAGTCTATAGCAGCGACGGTGTCGTTGGCGTGGTCATGGTAGCCGGTAAACGTTATTCCGTTGTAATGCCTATTCTCAACGGTAATACAAGCATCAGCTGCAAGAAAAAGGGTAGTGACAGTTTTGGATTCCTGGAGTGGACAGGCGGTAATCCCTATGTAGCTCAACTCAGGGATATGCCTTACCATTCGGAAGTGGAGTTGGGTGATACTATCGTCACTACCGGTTTCTCATCGGTCTTTCCCGAGGGTATTCCGGTAGGAACCGTTGATAGAGTTGAACATTCCAAGAACGGTTACACTCTGAAAATCCAGGTAAATCTGGCATGTGACATATCCAATTTGGGTTGGGTGTATGTCCATACTTTAACCCGTGACGGGGAGATAGATGCCCTTTATGAAGAGATAATGAAATAAAACATGGATAACGGATCATTTATTCGCAGGCTGTTTTTGCTGATAGGATTGGTGTTGCTACAGGTCCTGTTCCTGAACAGGATTTGTCTTTTCGGATATGTCACTCCGCTGTTCTATATTTGGATGATAGTAAGGTTTGACAGTTCCATGAAACGTTCCGGCATATTATTGTGGGCTTTTTTCATGGGACTTCTTATTGACATATTCTCCGGTACTCCCGGTCTGAATGCGGCATCGGCTACTTTTCTTGCCATGCTTCAGCCCGGTATAGTGAAGCTGTTCGTATCTCTTGACCGTCATGATGTGCTTATTCCCTGCTCGGCATCGATGGGCGGCAGGCAGTTTGCCGGTTATCTGCTTTTGATGACGGTATTGCATCACACGGTATATTTCATACTACGAAGCATTCCGCTTGGCGATTGGACGGTTTTGGTACTGAAGATTGTGTTCAGCACGTTGCTTACTTTCATTTTTATGCTTGTGACCGAATATGTCACGGGTGCTTCGGGTTCCAAACGTTGATTGAGCGGTGAAGAGCCACAGGTTTGACAACAGGAAATACGTTATCGGCTTGATGGTCGTTACGGTTGTGTTCCTGTATGTGGTACGTCTGGTACAGATTCAGTTGATTGATACGCGTTACCGCAATTCGGCCGATAACAACGCTCTCTATTACCGTACGGTCTATCCTACTCGTGGAGTGATCTACGATCGAAACGGAAAGATGATTGTGAGCAACCAGCCGTCATTTGATGTAACGGTGGTGATGCGTAACGTCAGGAATCTGGATACGCTTGCTTTCTGCCAGTCCCTTGATATTACCAAAGAGTATTTTGACGGTCGGATGGATGATATCCGCAATCGCCGTAAGAATCCCGGTTACTCCCCTTATACCGAGCAGGTGTTTATGGCACAGCTGTCGTTCGAGGAGATATCGGATTTCAGGGAGAAACTGTATCGGTTTGACGGATTCGGCATAACCCAAAGACAACAGCGCAAATATAGCTATGAAGCTGCCGCTCATCTGCTGGGTGATCTTGGAGAGGTCTCAAAAGGTGAGATAGAGGAGGACAGTTGGTATGTTCAGGGTGATGTCATAGGAAAGCAAGGGGTGGAAAAATATTATGAGTCCAGTCTTCGTGGAGAGAAGGGTACCGAGGTGCTGCTAAAGGATGCATACGGACGAATCCAGGGTAGTTATTATGACGGTGCTTTTGATAAGGAGGCCATTCCGGGTCATAACCTGACGCTGGGACTTGATATTGAGCTACAGATGCTGGGCGAAAAGCTCATGCAGAATAAGATAGGCAGCATAGTTGCCATCGAGCCCAAGACAGGTGAGATTCTCTGTATGGTATCGGCTCCATCATTCAACCCTTCGGAACTTTCGGGTCGTCATCGCGGTGAACATTATCAGGAACTTCAAGCCAGATCAGACAAGCCTCTTCTTAACCGTCCTATTCAGGGTACCTATCCTCCCGGTTCTACTTTCAAGACATCACAGGCCCTGACTTTACTACAGGAGGGAATCATTGATACAAAGACAAAATACCCTTGCAATGATGGTTTCTCGTTTCGTGGTTTGAAGGTGGGTTGCCACTCGCATTCGTCACCGCTTGACCTGAATTTTGCCATTGCCACATCATGTAACAGCTATTTCTGCTGGGGTTATTATTACATGATAGGTGCATCCAAATACGGATCGCCGCAGCAGGCTCTTACTGTGTGGAAAGACTATATGGTAGAGATGGGTTTCGGATATACTCTTGGTGTTGACCTGCCCAGCGAGGCGCGTGGCATGATACCCAACTCTGATTATTATGACCGTCATTACAACCGTTCCTGGAACGGTCTTACTACGATAAGTAATGCAATAGGTCAGGGTGAGGTGACACTTACACCTTTGCAGATTGCCAATCTTGGAGCCACTATAGCCAACCGCGGCTATTACATAACACCTCATGTGGTGAAGACGGTTGACAGTGAAGTGCAGGACACCGCTTATACCCATCGCCACTATGTGAGCGTTGACAAGGAAAATTATGAGATTGTGGTTGAGGGAATGCGCCAGTCGGTTATTGACGGCACATGCCGTTCGGCAAACAATCGTAACTACGTGGTTTGCGGCAAGACAGGAACAGCTCAGAACCGTGGTATAGACCATTCTGTATTTATGGGATTCGCCCCCATGGATGACCCGCAGATTGCCATTGCGGTATATGTGGAGAATGGCGGATTCGGTGCAGTATTTGGTGTGCCTATAGGCGCCCTGATGATGGAACAGTATATCATGGGCGAACTTTCAGAAGCCAGCAAACGTAAGGTTGAGGATTATTCAAGTCGTGTGATTGATTATGGAGAGGAGGAACGTTGATGTAATGGGTAAACTTGACTGGCTGACGGTACTCCTGGTACTGGTCATCATGGTGTGCGGCTGGTTCAGTATCTGCGGCGCAAGTGCCAATGTGGAGAATGTTGACCTGTTCTCGTTTGCTACCCGTCCGGGCAAGCAGATGGTATGGATACTGTGCGCCATAGCGTTGGGAGCAGTAGTGCTGTTCATTCATCAGAACTTCCTGAACTCATACGCCTATATCATTTATATTGCGTTGCTGCTGTTGCTTATCCTAACCATATTTGTGGCAAAGGATACCAAGGGGTCACGTTCGTGGCTGAATCTTGGACCGGTAAGTCTGCAGCCTGCCGAGTTTGCCAAATTTGCCACGGCATTGGCGCTTGCAAAGTTTGTGGACAGGTTTGATTTCAATCCGTCTAATTTGGGCGATCTGTTCAAGGCTTGTGCAATCTTTGTAATACCAATGTTTCTGATTGTGTGTCAGAATGAGACAGGTTCGGCACTGGTCTATATGGCGTTTCTTTTAGTGCTGTACCGCGAGGGAATGACCGGAAGTGTTCTGTTCCTGGGATTCTGCGCCATACTATTCTTTATTCTTGAGATAAAGTTCAGTCCGATAAACTTTGGGGACCAGCCTTTCCAAGTGGGAACATGGCTTGTATTAACCATAATCCAACTGCTTGAGACACTCATGATATGGATCATGTCACGTGACCGCAACTTCTCGCTTACCGTGCTTGGCATTGGAGTTGGAGGAATGCTTGTAGGATTGGCAGTGTCACTGTCCGTAATTCCATTCAAGGTTACCTGGCTCCAGATGGGACTGATAGCTGTGACAAGTATCTATATAATATTCCGGTCAGTTAAGGATATGGCCCGCAAGTATATCCTTGTAGCTGTGTTCGCGATAGGTTCGGTAGGTTACCTGTTATCAGTGGATTATGCGTTCAATGAGATTCTGAAACCGCATCAGCGTACCCGAATAAATGTGATTCTTGGTCTTGAGGATGACCCCAAGGGGGCCGGCTACAACGTAAATCAGTCACTCATTGCCATAGGTTCCGGCGGTCTTACGGGTAAGGGCTTTATGAAGGGAACTCAGACCAAACTTAAATATGTTCCGGAACAGGATACTGACTTTATATTCTGTACCGTGGGTGAGGAACAGGGGTTCAAAGGCTCCCTGTTTGTCCTGCTGCTTTATCTTGGCCTTTTGCTACGCCTGATAGTTCTTGCCGAGCGGCAATCATCTGTTTTTGGCCGTGTATACGGCTATTCGGTAGTATGTATCCTGTTGTTCCACCTATTTATAAATATAGGAATGGTGTTGGGCATCACGCCCGTAATAGGTATTCCTCTACCGTTCTTCAGCTATGGAGGCTCCTCGCTTTGGGGCTTTACTATCCTGCTGACAGTTTTCCTTCGCATAGACTGCGAGCGCACTACATCCTATTGATTATCCGGACGGGGACCGTGACCCGGACGGTGGTGCTTTTTCTTCTTTTTCTTTTTGTCAAAGCGTGACAGATCGCCGTCGTTAAGGATGTCGTTCTCAATGCGGGAGTCAGTACGGACTGCATTCTCATCCAGGCTGGCAGGTTTCTGCCCCTTTCGGTTCATGGCGATTATCTCAAGAGCGCGTTCGGGGGTGATGGTCTCCACGTTGGCGGCAAACACCTTATCGGTAGAGTAGGAGAGCTGTCCGTTCAGGATATCGGCCTTGAAGAAGTAATATGTGCTGTCCAGAGTCTCCAAGGGTATGTCACGTGAGGGGAATCCTTTTTGGGCCTCAACATAGGCATCGACCTCATAGTTGAGACAGCATTTGAGTTTGGCGCACTGGCCGGCCAGTTTCTGCGGGTTCATGGAGAGGTCCTGGAAACGGGCGGCACCGGTAGATACCGATACAAAACTGGTCATCCAAGTGGTACAGCAGAGCTCACGTCCGCAAGGACCTATGCCACCTATGCGACCTGCTTCCTGACGGGCACCAATTTGTTTCATCTCAATGCGTACATGGAAAGCCTCGGCCAACACCTTTATGAGCTGACGGAAGTCAACGCGGCCATCGGCAATATAGTAGAAGATGGCTTTGAGTCCGTCGCCCTGATACTCCACATCACCTATCTTCATCTCCAGGCCCAGATCCTTTGCAATCTGACGGGAGCGTATCATGGTGTCATGTTCACGAGCTTTTGCCTCGGCGTACTTCTCCATATCCACTTCACGGGCCTTGCGGTAGATGCGTTTTATCTCTATGTCGGGACGCAGATTGGCTTTTTTCATCTGGAGCTGTACCAGACGTCCGGTCATGGTCACGGTACCTATGTCGTGTCCGGGATTGGACTCCACAGCAACAATATCACCCTTCTCCAAAGGAATCTTGTTGGAGTTGATAAAGAATCCCTTGCGGGTGTTCTTGAACTGTACCTCAACATAGTCCCCTTCTTCGGCTCCCGGCACACCGGCCAGATAGTCAAAGGAGTGTAGCTGGCCCATTCCGCGGCCGCAACCCTTGCAGCATATACCTCCGCTGCCGTTATTGAGTATGAAATCCTGATCCATTGTCCTTTATAAGTGTTATTGCTTCATCAGCATGATGGTTTTCAATGACAGGTCAAAGAATACCATCTTGGAGTTAACATTCTGTTCTATATCGCGTTGGGCATCGGACAGGACATCCATAAGTCCGATGATATTGTTTTCATTTACAAACGGTGCGAACTTTACCGAGAACTGCCTCTCCTGTTCGGTCATGTAGTTGAGATCGGGATTGTGGAAGTTACAGATAAAGTTCTCGCGTATCATGCGCTGGCAGTAGGCGAGGAACCTTTTCTGCCACTCGCGACCGCCGCCTGCAATGCTTTCGGACCAGCGTTTCAGGTCCTTGAGTTTGCGTCCGTATGCCAGGCGCATCAACTGGGTGAAGTAGTCAAAAAACTCTTCACTTTCTGTGTTGATACGCAATGTGCTTATGGCTTTAAGCCAGCTTCCCCCGCTCAGGTGGGCTATTTTCTGTGCTGTCTCGGAATCAAGCTGATATCCTGGTCCTTGCAATCTTTCCGATATCTCCTGTTCCGGGATTCGCCTGAAGTCTATACGTTGTGTACGGCTTAGGATTGTCTCAAGCATCTGCTCAGGAGCATCGGTGGTAAGGATGAATATTGTTCCGACAGGCGGCTCCTCAAGTAGTTTCAAGAGGGAGTTGGCGCACTGCTGGTTCATCTTCTCGGCATGCCAGATAATCATTATCTTATAGCCGCCCTCAACGGATTTGAGTGACAGTTTGGACATGATTGCCTCACTTTCGGTTACAAATATGCTGGCCTGCTTGTTATCGGCATCAATGGCACTGAGCCACTCCTCAAAACCAAAATACTGCTGTTCCAGTACGGTCTCACGCCAAGTGCCGATTTCATCGTCCGATACGGTGGAGCGGCCGGCCGTCTTGCTTTTGTTTATAACGGGGAATACAAAGTGCAAGTCGGGGTGAACAAGCTTGTCCATCTTGACGCACGACGGGCACTGTCCGCATGAATCCGTGGCGGTGCCTTTGTCGCGGCACAGAAGATAGCGGGCAAACGCTACCGCTGTCTGCAGTTTTCCTACACCCTCAGGACCACAGAACAGCAGTGCGTGGGGCACGGTTCCGGCCTGAGCGTCCTTAACGAGCCGCTCGATCACCTCCTGCTGTCCTATGATATCCCTAAAGTACATTTACTTCAGTATGCTGCAACCCTGGCAAGGTTTGAGCTGTTTGAAGAAGTCATTTCCCTTATCATCCACCAAAATAAATGCGGGGAAGTCCTCAACTTCAATTTTCCAGATGGCCTCCATTCCAAGCTCGGGATACTCGACGCACTCAATTGACTTGATGTTGTTCTGGGCCAGGATGGCAGCGGGGCCGCCAATTGAACCCAGGTAGAAACCACCGTGCTTCTTGCAGGCATCGGTAACAGCCTGTGAGCGGTTACCCTTGGCCAGCATTATCATCGAACCACCGTTATCCTGGAACTCATCTACGTAAGGATCCATACGTCCGGCAGTGGTGGGGCCCATTGATCCGCAAGCCATTCCGGCCGGAGTCTTGGCGGGACCTGCGTAGTAGATGGGGTGCTCCTTGAGGTACTGAGGCATGGGCTCGCCTGCATCAAGACGTGCCTTGATCTTGGCATGAGCTATGTCGCGACCTACTATGATTGTGCCGTTAAGGCTCAAGCGGGTGCTTACGGGATACTGCGAGAGCTGCTTGCAGACCTCGGCCATGGGGCGGTTCAGGTCAACCTTTACGGCATCGCCCTCACCAGCCTGACGCAGTTCCTCGGGAATCAGCTCGTATGGTTTATCGTCCATCTTCTCAATCCAGATACCGTCCTTGTTGATCTTGGCCTTGATGTTACGGTCTGCACTGCAGCTTACGCCCAGACCTATGGGGCAGCTTGCGCCGTGACGCGGCAGACGGATAACGCGAACATCATGGGCCATATATTTGCCTCCGAACTGTGCGCCCAGACCAATCTTGTAGGCCTCCTGCAGGAGCTGTTTCTCAAGCTCAACATCGCGGAAAGCGCGGCCTGTCTCATCGCCTGTGGTGGGCAGTGAGTCATAATAGTGGGTTGATGCCAGCTTGACGGTAAGCAGGTTCTTCTCAGCGCTGGTACCACCAATCACGAATGCAATGTGGTAGGGAGGGCAGGCGGCTGTACCAAGGCTCTTCATCTTCTCAACCAGGAAGGGAATCAGAGTGCCGGGGTTCTGGATGCGGGCCTTGGTCTCCTGATACAGGTATGTCTTGTTGGCCGATCCGCCACCCTTGGTAACCATCAGGAAGCGGTACTCCATACCCTCAGTTGCCTCGATGTCAATCTGGGCGGGCAGGTTGCACTTGGTGTTGACCTCATTGTACATATCCAGAGGAGCGTTCTGGCTGTAGCGCAGGTTCTCCTCGGTGTAAGTCTTGTAAACGCCCTCTGAGAGTGCCTCCTCATCGCAGAATCCGGTCCATACCTGCTGTCCCTTTTCACCGTGGATGATTGCGGTACCTGTATCCTGGCACAGAGGCAGCTTGCCCTTGGCCGAGACCTCTGCGTTACGCAGGAATGTAAGTGCTACGTACTTGTCGTTGTCCGATGCTTCGGGGTCACGCAGGATCTTGGCCACCTGCTCGTTGTGTGAGCGGCGCAGCAGAAAACTTACGTCACGGAATGCGGCATTGGCCATCTTGGTCAGACCCTCTTTCTGAACTTTCAGAATGGGTTTACCTTCAAACTCGCTTACACTTACATAGTCCTTGGTGAGCAGATAGTACTCTGTCTCATCCTTGCCCAACTGGAACATGGGCGCATACTTGAAATTTGCCATAGTCTATTTTGTTGTTTTAATTATCTTGATCCGGATAGAGGAAATCGTTGTAAGGGTACTTTTGTACATGCAACTGCTTCACTCTATCATATAATACCTTTCTCATATTCTCAATTCCCGTCTTCTTGAGTGCCGATACGAACAGACACTCACCGTTAAGACGGCCCATCCATGTGCGTTGCAGTTCTTCCATAGTGATGTTCTCACGTGTGGCGGGTGTGAGGTCATCGGCCTCTTTCTCAACCCAGGTGTAGGCATCGGTCTTGTTAAACAGTACTATGGTGGGCTTCTCACCTGCGCCAAGGTCGGCCAGAGTCTTATCGACCACCTTCATCTGGTCCTCAAAGTCGGGGTGTGATATATCCACCACGTGAATAAGCAGATCTGCTTCGCGTACCTCGTCAAGCGTGGATTTGAATGACTCCACAAGGTCAGTGGGCAGTTTGCGGATAAATCCTACGGTGTCCGACAGCAGGAACGGCAGATTATCCACAACGACCTTACGCACGGTTGTGTCAAGTGTTGCAAAGAGTTTGTTCTCGGCAAACACATCGCTCTTGGAGAGCAGGTTCATAAGGGTTGACTTGCCTACGTTGGTGTAACCTACCAGCGCAACGCGGATCAATCGGCCGCGGTTCTTGCGCATGGTGGATTTCTGGCGGTCTATATCGGCCAGTTGCTCCTTAAGCCAGCTTATGCGCTTGGTAATGATTCGGCGGTCCATCTCAAGCTGGGTCTCACCAGGTCCGCGAAGACCTACCGATCCCTTTCCGCCGCCGGCACCGGAACCGCCTCCCTGACGTTCCAGGTGAGTCCACATTCGCTGCAGACGGGGCAACAGATAGCGGTACTGCGCCAACTCAACCTGAGTCTTGGCGTGGGCTGTCTGGGCACGCATGGCGAATATATCCAGAATGAGCGATGTGCGGTCCAGTACTTTCACGTTAAGCACGCTCTCTATGGCCGACATCTGCTTAGCTGTGAGTTCATCGTCAAAAATGGCCATACCCACCTCGTTCTCCATATCCTCCATGCGCTTTATGTAATCACGCATCTCCTCAAGCTTGCCCTTGCCTACGTAGGTGGCGGCGAGTGCCTGCGGAATCTTCTGCGTGAAACGGCGCATCACACGCACTCCGGCGGTATCGGCCAGGAACTCAAGCTCGTCAAGATACTCCTGTGTCTTGCGCTCGTCCTGATCCTGCGTGATGATACCAACCAGTATGGCGGTTTCGGCCTTCTTCTCAGTTATGACTTGGAACTCTTCCTTCATTCTTCGTTATCCTCTTTGTGTTTTTTGCCGGGAGCTCCGCCAAGCACGATCACGATCTCTCCCTTGGGCTCGTGAGCCTTGAAATGGGCGTGGACCTCTGCAAGTGTACCGCGTACGCTCTCCTCATGGAGTTTTGAAATCTCTCTGCAAACGCAAACCGGACGTTCATCTCCGTACGCTTCCATGAACTGCTCCAGTGCCTTGACTAAACGGAATGGTGATTCATAGAAGATGATTGTGCGCGGCTCATCCTTAAGTGCTGCTATACGACTCTGACGGCCCTTCTTTTGTGGCAGGAATCCCTCAAACAGGAAACGGTCGCAAGGCAGTCCTGAGTTTATCAGTGCTGGCACGAAAGCCGTGGCGCCGGGCAGACACTCCACTTCAATTCCTTGTTGCACACACTCCCTGACCAGCATGAATCCGGGGTCCGATATGCCCGGCGTGCCCGCATCACTGATCAGTGCTACAGACTGGCCGGCCTGGATGCGGCTTGCCACCTGGGCTGATGTCTCATGCTCGTTGAACTTGTGGTGTGACTGCAGCGGCTTGTGGATATCGTAATGGTTAAGCAGGACAGAGCTGGTCCGTGTATCTTCGGCCAGAATAAGGTCCACCTCCTTAAGGATGCGTAATGCCCTCAAAGTGATGTCCTCAAGATTTCCCACCGGAGTGGGCACCAAATAGAGTTTTCCTGCCATCGTGTGTGCGCGCGTGCGTTGCAAAACACAAAAGTAGGCAAAATCCCCGTAAAAGACATTTTTTTTGCTTAAGTTTGCATATTAACGCAAATCAATAACGGTACCGGAAAGAAATACTGTAGATATGAAATATAGAAAATTCAGAATCACATTGTCAAAGGGATGGACATTGATAGTATGTTCGTTTTCTGTAATGATTCTTGCATTGACAGGCTCCTGCAAGAGTAAGAAAGTATCCAAATCGGCTGAGTCGGCTGAATCTTTTGATGCGTCGGCCGAAGAGGTTGTTGATGAATTTTCATCTCCTAATTCAGACAATACTTTATCTCCCATCCTAATTATGGATAGTGATTCAAAAGAGGTCAGGGAAATGATAAATCAGGTCAATGCTCTTAAAAAGGAGATGTCGGACAGGATGAATTCCGTCATATATGGCACACCCGAAGTCATGCAGCGAAGGGCCGAAGAGAACAGGGCTATGAGACATCAGATAGATTCTATTGACAACGAGATTAGAAAGGCCCGTCAGAAATAGTTATAAATGGATTGCAGGATCCCCTTTTCCAAAAGACTTCTTTTTGAGGCAGGTAGAGCGGCTGCCAGAACAGATATGCTGGAACACAAGTTGTCACAGCTGTTTTGGGAGTGTACGTTGCGTTGCAATTTGAACTGCCGCCACTGTGGCAGTGACTGTCGTAAAACTGCGGGACTTGAAGATCCTCCTGTGAGTGATTTACTTGGCGTTTTGGACAACTGTCCAAAAGATCTTGAGCGTGGCAAGGTGGTTGTGATAACCACCGGTGGTGAGCCGCTTGTACGTCCTGATATCGTACAGGTAGGAGCCGAGATAAAAAAGCGTGGTTTCCTGTGGGGGATGGTCACTAACGGCATGTTGCTTACCCGTGATCTTGTAAACGAACTTGTAGATACCGGACTTGATACCGTAGCTATGAGCTTTGACGGATTCGAGACCGAACACAACTGGATGCGTGGCAGTAACCTTAGCTTTAAGCGTGCCGATGCTGCCATTGACTGGTTTAATGAGCACCCGGATCTGACTTGGGATCTGATTACCTGTGTCAATCAGCGTAACTTTGGTTATCTGAACGAGTTTAAGGAGTATCTCATCAGCCGGGGTGTCAGACAGTGGCGCATCTTTACCGTAGCACCCATGGGACGTGCCGTGACTGAACCCGAACTGATGCTCTCCAATGAACAGTTCGTACAACTCATGAATTTTATAACATCCGTGAGACGTGAGGGTAGTATAAGACTCAACTTCTCATGTGAAGGATTTCTTGGACCGTATGAGGGCGTGGCCCGTGACCACCTGTTCCGCTGTGTGGCAGGAGTCAATGTGGCGTCAATTTTAAGTGACGGTTCCATATCAGGTTGTTTGAGCATTCGCAGCGACTATCATCAGGGTAATATTCACAAGGATGATTTCTGGCAGGTATGGGAGAACGGCTTCAAGGTATATAGAGATCGCAAGTGGATGAAAACCGATGAGTGCGTCAAATGCAAGGTATGGCGTTACTGTCAGGGCGGTGCTATGCACCTGCGTGGTGATGGCGGACGGATGCTCTCCTGTAACTATCTCAAGATAAGGAACGCGGTGTTGTAAAAAACCTCAAAAAGTTTGCCTACATCCGCAAAAAGGCATAATTTTGCACCCGCTTAACAGCAATTAGAGGTAGATCCGCTAGCTCAGCAGGTAGAGCACATCCCTTTTAAGGATGGGGTCTCGGGTTCGAACCCCGAGCGGATCACCAACAAAAAAAGAGTCTGAATTCATCTGAAAGCTCGCTTTCAAGGGATTTCAGACTCTTTTTTTGTTGTATGATGTCCCGTGGCAGGGCCAGGGGTCATCATACAAGAA